>Ga0307412_10000020_pt1 | contig 258377 bp, 217 predicted proteins | sample DK1Cmetagenome_3_FD_203823 | JGI IMG/M metagenome (GOLD analysis project Ga0307412, IMG submission 203823) | Maize rhizosphere microbial communities from greenhouse at UC Davis, California, United States - DK15-C-1 | ecosystem: Host-associated > Plants > Roots > Rhizosphere > Soil | place... | reverse complement strand
GATCCCGGAACGTCTTCTCGCCCAGATACCATCCCCGCCGCAGCGCTTGCAACGCTTCCTCGGAGAGTTCGCCGCCCAGCTTCGCCCGTTCCTCCAACCACGCTCCATACGCCCGGCGACCGCGACCATCTCGCGCGAGTTCGAACGCGCCAAGCACCCGAGCCGTTTCCAGCCACTCCGGGCCTTTCCCTTTGAGGTAATCCGGCAAGCTGCTCCAACGGTAACCCGCCAGCGGCCTTTCTTGACCATCCGCCAAACCCGCCCGCGCCGGATTGAGATGGATGTAATCTGCCACGATCCGGAAGTAGTACGCGTCGGCCGCGTCGCCATTGACCGGCACCGCCTTGTAGCGCGCTTGGAACACATGGCCGCGACGCTTGCGGGCGCGATTCCAAGCCTGGCTGAACACCCCGAGCAACCACTGCATTCCGCTGACCAAATTCGGCTGCGGGGTTTCCAATAGCAGGTGGAAATGGTTGCTCATCAACATCCAAGCATGCACCCGCCAGCCGTGGCTTTCGCAAGCTTCGCCCAAGCGGGCGAGAAACGCGAAGTGGTCTTCGTCGGTTTCGAAAATCCGCTTTCCGCCGTCCCCACGGGCCATGACGTGGTAAACCGCACCCGGATACTCGACTCTCAACGCTCTGGCCATGGACCAGAGTTAACAGCCCAAATGGAATCGGCAATGCCAAAATGTGAGGACCGACCCCTTTCACGCTTACCTCGTAGCCGAGAAGCTGGCGCAACTACTTTCCCAATGGGTTGGCATGGCCAATGCCATTGGCTGGCTTGTAAGCTCATTTCCCTATCACTTACTTCAGCCTTCTGATCGGAAATTTCCCAGCACTCGCAATAAAGCAATCCCTAAGGCCAAAGCAAGAAAGGGCGACGCAAGGCACAGAGAATCCTTAAAACTTATATCATCCGCCAATAAGATCCCCCATCTCCCGCCAAAAACTCCCAAGGAAAAAAAGCGATCCAGTTTCGTCGCCTCCACAAAAATGGCCGCTTCTTGAAAATCGTATCAAGTTTAGCGATCAAAAGAAACCAAAGGGGGACAACTACGAGAATGCACCCAGCAAGGACAACATGGGCGAGAGGATCACCCGCATCGGCAGGCTCCGCGACCACGCCGATGATGGCCCCTAATAATAAGAACAAGCCCAAAATATACTTCTTTAAAATAAGCTTGATGAGTTTCATGGAATCATCGGGGTCAGTCCTAAGTTTCGGACTTTCGGAGCGAATGAACTCATGAACGATTCATGTTAGAGCGATGGTTCGTTAACACCTTCGCTTCCAATTCAGCCAGCCTTTTCCCGAGTTCCCGGCTCTCCCGCACACGCCTGACCGCCCGCGTCACCATCACTTCGTGGCCCATCGCCAGTCGCGACGCCACCCATGCGTTGCGCACTCCCGTCCGCTTGCGGATCAACGACGCCAGCAACGCCTTCTCTTCCATCCATTTGCCCCGGCCCAGCAGATCCAACGGCTGCACCGGCAACCCGAGAATCCTCAGGCCCGCCGACGCCAGCCGCTCCGCTTCCGCCGCGCCGTGCTCGCGCGCCGCCTCCCCGCCCGTGCTGGCTTTTTTCCGGTTGGAACCCGTGGTGCCGATGGCTTCCAACACCTTGGCCGCGAATCCTTTTTCTCCCAAATACCAGCCGCGTCGCAATTCCTTGAGCGCTTCTTCCGACGCCACCGCCGCACGGTCTTTGCCCCTTGCCTCCAGATAGGTGCCATAGGCTTTGCCCCCGCGCCCGTCCTCCGACAGCGCGAAGGCCCGCAAAACCCGCGCGGTTTCAAGCCACCCCGGCGCCTTGCCCTTCCCATAGGCCGGGAAACTGCTCCATTTCCAGTCCCTCAAGCGCTTGCCCGTGTCTCCTCCCGCCAGTCCGGCTCTGACCGGGTTGAGATGGATGTAATCCGCCACGACTCGGAAATAGCAACCCTCACGCTCCTCGCCATTGACCACCACCGCTTTGTAGCGGCCTTGGAACACGTGACCACGTCGCGACCGCCGACGATTCCAACCCTGGGAAAAGACTCCGAGCAGCCATTTCATCCCCGCCACCAGATTCGGCTCGGGGGTTTCGAGCAGCAGATGGAAATGGTTGCCCATCAACACCCAGGCGTGAGCACGCCAACCGAATCGCTCACAGGCTCGCTCCATCAGTTCAAGCCAAGCGAATCGATCCCGGTCGTCTTCGAAGACGGTTTTCCCGCCGTCCCCACGAGCCATCACGTGATACACCGCGCCAGCCGCTTCGTAACGCAAGGGTCTCGCCATGCGCTCACTTCACAAATGCCGAGCTACTGGTCAAGGTCCGAAGTTTGGGACCGACCCCTTTGACGCTGACCCCTTTGACGCTGACGTCATTGGGACCGACCCCGCTGACGTCACGGTTCATTTATCAGGCGTAATCTCATAGCCATCTTTAATCATATCCCAAGCCGCATTACAACCAAAAGCCAACTTTTCAGAAGGGTATACATAATACATGCCTGCGGGAGCATATTCCTTAGGGCTTGTTGCGATATATATATATTCTTCGGATTCTTTTAGCCTAATTCTCGAGACAACGTAACTATGATATTTTCCACTCCAAGAGAAAACATCATCTTGAGAATTGGCGCACCAATGGAAAAATTGATTTTTCCCAAGCATTTCATCCCTCTGCAGCCCTCTCTTTACGAGTATCACCACAGGAAAACAAAGCAAAATTAATAATGCACTCCATATTGCATGTCTAAATTTCATAATGGATTGCAAATTTTTTGCATCTGATATCCTGCCGGGATTTTCGTTTGATTAATATATGCCAAATTGAGCTTCAAGAACCTGCAGGACATGGAACCTCAACGACCGTGGTGACAATTTGGAAGTTGTGATAACCTGTTTCTGTGCCTGTAATAGTAGTGGGAATGCCTGGTACAAATGTTCCAAAATAGCGACCCGTAAAAGCCATTCGGGTCGGTCCTCTCATTTCAGCATTTCCCCCTCTCCGCCAACTCCAGGCACGGTGAGCGCGTTCAAAGGTCGCGCGAAGTTCTCCGCCAGTGTGGTGAAGTAAGGTTAAGAGCACCATCGTCCCTCCGCCTACACACTTCACCGTCGTTCGACCATTCTTTTCCTCGGCCTGGCGTCAGCGACTCTTCATTTCTCATTCACCCCATTCGTTTTGGGAAAGGCGGAGATCTGAGCACAAAAAAATCCTCCGTAAGGGAGGATTTGATGACCGTGGTCGGGGCGGCGGGATTGACCTTCGGTCCATGCCAATTTGCGGCTTCGCCGGGATTCTAACAGTCGCGAAGCTCCTGTCACATTCAAACTCTCGCTCCGCTCGAAAGTTGCTCTCCGAGCCATGCCCATTTCCGCATTGCGATGAAGCTGCGCGCAAGCGCTTGCCGCATTCTCACCCACCTCCCCTTCGTTTTGGGGAAGGCGAAGATCTGAGCACAAAAAAACCTTCCGGAATGGAAGGCTTTGTTACCGTGGTCGGGGCGGCGGGATTCGAACCCACGACCTCTTCGTCCCGAACGAAGCGCGCTACCAGGCTGCGCTACGCCCCGAATCCAATGGTGAAAATGAGTGGCGCACTCGTAGGGACTCGAACCCCAAACCTTCTGATCCGTAGTCAGACGCTCTATCCAATTGAGCTACGAGTGCGTTTGCCATGCGGCGGGGCCGAGAGAAAAGCTGAGGTCGCCTCTGACGTCAAGGATTTCCGGGAAAATCTTTCGGGAATTTCAAGTTTTCCACCGGAGGGTCACCACACCCGCAATCTTGATGCTCCACCGGCTTATCGTTCGAAGGTGCGGAGACGGTTTGGAAGAAGAGAAAGACGCCGGATTTGTTCGCCACCGCGATGTCGGGTTTGCCGTCGCCATTCAGGTCGGTGACGACGAACTGCGTGCCGACGCCTGATTCACGATCGATTTCATGCGGGATGAATTCCGTCCCGCCTTTGCCATCGCGCTTCGCTTCAAACCAGAACAACACGGCGTCGCTATTCGGTTCGTAATCTCGGTTCGCGCCGTGCGCCCAGTGGCGTTTGCCGGTGACAAAATCCATCGCGCCATCGTGATTAAGATCCGCCGCAACCAGCGCGTGGATCTGGGAAAATCCCTTCGCCCGGTTCTCTGCGGGCACGGGACTGAGGATGCCGTGTTCCGCGAAAGTTCCATCGGCCTTCTGCTCGAACCAACTGAGCCCGTAGGCATGGGCATTGAGAGAAGTAACGACATCGTTTCGCCCATCGCCATTGGCATCGAAGACGAGCATTTGGGCACCACCTTCATCGGGCGCGAAGGCGACCGGGTGAAATTTCCACGTCGGGCGATCTTCCGCCGGTTGCTCGAACCAGCCATCTTTGACCAACACGTCCGGTCGTCCGTCGCCATTCAAATCGCCCGCGCCGAGGCCATGGGTGAAGCTGCCGAATCGTTCCGGATCGGCCGGGGCAATCGAATGAAAGCGGCCCGCTTCCGCCGGCTTTCCCCAGGGCAGTTCGAGGAAACCGGGAGCGTTGCCGTGAAAGCAAAGCCACGACGGTTTGCCGTCGCGCTTGAGATCGTAAAGCCCGGGCGACTCGTTGTCGGTGGTATCGAGTAAAGCCTTCTCGGGCCAAACGCCGCCCGCTTTGCCAGGATTCAATCGCAGCCGTGTCGATATGCCCGGCATGCCGGTCACGATCAAGTCGGGCCAGCCATCGGCATTCACATCGGCGGGGGCAGCGACAAAGCAATTCGAATACTCGAAGGCCGGATCAAGCGGCGTGGCGGGCGGCGGCGCGATGGCCACGGGGGTGTCGAACCGAGGTCCAGCCCAGAGCAAATGACCCGCGATCACGTCGGGTTGCCCGTCGCGATTGAAATCGGCCACCGCGATGCCTTCGGAAATGAAATCCGGGCGCAGGGTCAGCTTTTTAAAACTCACCTCGGCATGCAGCACGGGCGAAAAGAGGAGGGCGAACAGGCACGGACGCATGGCGGAAGACTTACGGAAACGGAGATTCGGGCGACGAAATTCAGGAGATTTCGCGAAATCGTCGCCGTCGCCGGTCGAATCGGGCAAATCGCGCTTGAACCGGAAGGACTTGGAGGGAATGGAGGGTCATGAATGACGCGCCGCGCTCGCTGCACGATCTCCGTTTGGCGGAGATCGAGGACGTGTTGCGGACGGATGGCCTGAATCCGCATCACGCGAAGGCGTTGTGGCGGGCGGTTCAACGCGAGGGCGAACTCGATCTCACGTCGCGCGATTTCGTCCCGCCACTGAAGCGTTGGGTCGAGTCGAATGTCGGGCCGGGCAAAACGTTCTTTCTCGATGCGCCGGAGGTCGTCGAAGCGATCCATAGCGGCGATGGTTTGACGCGGAAATTTTTGCTCCGTCTCGCCGACGGCCAGACGATCGAAACCGTGCTGATGGGATACGACGGCCGGCAAACGGTTTGCGTCAGCACTCAAGCCGGGTGCGCGATGGGCTGCGTGTTTTGCGCCACCGGGCAAATGGGTTTCGTGCGGCATTTGCGGCCGGGCGAAATCGTCGCCCAGGTGCAACACGTGCGTCGCGTGCTGCGCGCCGATGGCAAGGGCAAGACGCTGCGCAACATCGTGCTCATGGGCATGGGCGAACCGTTGCACAACTACGACGCGGTGATCCGCGCGATGGACATCGTGTCCGACGTGCGCGGTGCGAGCATCGGACCGTCACGCATTGCCATCAGCACGGTCGGCGTCATTCCGAACATCCTGCGAATGGCGGAAGAAAAGCAGCCGTATCGTCTGGCGGTGAGCTTGCACGGCGCGACCGAGGAAGAACGCGCGGCCTTGGTTCCCGTGAGCAAAAAGTGGTCGCTCGGCGAACTGGTCGAAGCGTGCCGCACCTATGGGAAACTCACGGGCAAACGGATTTTTTTCGGCTGGACCTTGATCGCTGGAAAGAACGATTCGCCTGCCCAAGCGCGGAAACTGGTCGAGTTGCTCCGAGGCATCGACGGCCACGTGAATCTCATTCCGCTGAACGCCACCACCGGTTACGCCGGGACCGCCGCTGCCCAAGCCGCGGCCTTTGAATTCCAGCGCATCCTTCAAGAGGCCGGATTCCCCTGCACGTTCCGCCAACGTCGCGGCATCGATGTCGCCGCCGGATGCGGGATGCTTCAAGCAGAGAAGAAGGCGCGGGCGGCGCGTTGATTTGGGTCCCGGCAGGAACCCAAGCTTGTAGCCGGTGGTCGAGGAGCGCAGCGACGAAAGCCACCGGGTAGCCGGTTTCGGAGAGATTGCACCCCGGTGGGGTGCCAGCAAGGCGGACAAAAACCTCATCATCCGAGAACGTCAATCGGCTCGGTTTGCACCCCTCCGGGGTGCGGAAATAATTGGAATACCCGAGTCCGGTGGTAGTCGTCGCTACGCTCCTCGACCACCGGCTACACGCTCGGATGCCTCCGGCATCCACGCAGCAAACCCAACGTCAGAACCAAGCCTCGCCAGCGACCCGTTCCGCGGTCACGCTGCGGCATGATCAAGTTGCAGCAGGACCAACTTTGGAAAAAGGGCGACCGGTTTCTCCGCATCACCCACCTCGAACGCCTCGCGGTGGAATACAAGGAAATGACCGACCTCGAAACCAAGGAAGGCGAGCGCCACGTGCTGACGAAGAAGGAGTTCTGCCGTTTACTCAAGGGCGCGACCTTGGTCAGCCCGCCCTGAGCGCTTGCAACAAGACATCACCGCACGGCGGTGCCTTGACCGGCCACGTTTGCCACGGGCGGATTGGCGGTCGCTTCGATCAGGTCTTGCAGGACCATCAAGCCTTCGCGTTTCGCCGGATCCATTCCGCTCGGCCATTTCGGCGAGTCGTCGAGATCGGCGGCTTCGTCTTTGGCGACGCGGACGTAGTCCTCGTCTTCCTTGTTCGGATCGAATTCATGCGGGGCCTTGGCCTGCTCAAGATCGTCGAGCGTGAGCTTGAGGAACTTGATCGTTTTCGCATCCTCCGCCTGCACCGCTTTGAAACGCTCGCGCGACTCGGCGTTGCGCTCGCGGCGCTCGATTTCCAGCCCCGCCAGTTCCTTACGGCGCTCGTCCAAATTGAGCGAAACCTTGTTCTCCTGCTGCTTCGCTTTCGCCCGCGCATTGTCGGCGATCAGGTAACCGAAGTCCCTGCTGGCCTTCACCCGTGCCTGGCTCCGCTCGTTAAGCGTGGAGAGGAATAGTTTTTCCTTCGGATAAGGCGCGAAGGTCGCCGGGCGGATGCGATCATGCGGAAACGCGTGGTCGAGGAACTTTTCGCCGATCTCGATCGAGTCGGTGATCGAAGGCAGCGCGACGTCGGCCGCGACCCCTTCGAGTTGCGTCGAGGAACCGGACGGGCGGTAGAACTTGCGGATCGTCGCTTTGAGAAAGCCCGCGCGTTCGCGATTGGCGAAAAATGGCAGCATTGCCCCAATGTCCATCGGCTGTTGGACGGTGCCTTTGCCGAAGGTCGACGAAGCGCCGACGATCACCGCGCGGTTGTAGTCCTGCAACGCACCGGCGAGAATTTCGCTGGCGGACGCACTGGTCTTGTCGATCAAGACGGCCATCGGACCGGTGTAAATCGGCCGGTAGTCATCGGCGTCCTGCACCTGCACTTGGCCGAGCGTGTTCTTTTCCTGCACGACCGGACCACTGCCGGTAAAGAAGCCGGTCATGCGACGGACTTCTTCCAGCGAACCCCCGCCGTTGTTGCGGAGATCGAGCATGAGTCCGTCGATTTTCTCCTCGTTCAAACGACGGAGCAATCGTTCCACGTCCACCGAGCAGCGGACTTCCCCGCCCTCGGAATCGACGTAAAAGGAAGGCAATGTGATCCAACCGAGCCGGCGCTTGCCGCCATCCGGCTTGGCGACTTCCAGGATCTCGGCACTCGCCTGCGAGTCCTTCATCTCCACCTTGCCGCGACGGATCGAAACGATCTTGGGCGTGCCGGTGGTGCCGGTCGGGGGCTCGACTTTGAGACGCACGATCTGGCCTTCCTTGCCGCGGATCATGTCCACCACTTTATCCTGCTTCATGAACAGGATGTCGGTCATTTCACCCGTGTTGTTCGAGTCGACCGCGACGATGCGTTCGTTGAGCTTGAGCGAACCTTCCTTGTCGGCCGGTCCGTTGACGACGATGCCGCTGATCTTCGTCGCGCCGTCGTCTTCCATCGCCAGCAACGCGCCGATGCCGACGAGTTCGTTTTTCATGCTGTCGCGGAAACGACTCATTTCCCGGAAGCTCATGTATTCCGTGTGCGGATCGAAGGCGCGGGAAACGGCGCTGAAAAATTCGTCGGCGATGTCCTCCTCGTCCGTGTCGCGCACGTTGAGCAAAAACCGCTCGTACCGCAGGGCGACCTTTTCCTTAGGATCGCGATCATCCGCGGTCGGGTCGGGTTTGCCCTGCTCCTTCGCCATTTTGGCCAAGGTTTCGCGGCGCAGGCTTTCGGAAAGCAGTGCGTCCTTGATTTGCAACCTCAGCAAGTTTTTCGCCTCGGCGGCATCGCGCGGCCATGGCGCGTCCTTGCGGGTGCGCTGGAGCGATTCGTTGGCGGTGAAATCGAAGTTTTCCTTAAGGATCTCCTTGGCCGCCACGCTCTGCGCTTCAACGCGTTGTTGATACGTCCGGTAAATATCGGTCGCGGCCTTCAGGCTATTGGCCTGCATGAGCAAACGATAAAGCTGATCGCCGTATTCGCGCTGGAAGCGATCGACATCCGGCTGCGTGAAGTAGATCCGGTTGGGATCGAGTTCCTTCAAGTAATCGGCGAGGAAACGCCGGCTGGTTTCCGCATTGAAGGGCAACCGCGCGAAATGCGCGTTCTGCAGCATGATGCCCATCTGCCGGCCGACTTCATTGAAATCGGCTTGGGCGGCTTGAACAGTCGGAGCAACAAGGGCGACCGCAGCAGCGGCGACCGCGTGACGGAAAAGGAAAGAACTCATGGCGCAGAAAGATCGGGGAAGCGACCCGACAGGATACCAGCGTTAGCAGAGGAGGCAATTTTTCAAAAAAGGCCGCTTTTGTCCCTAACGGTGAGGGAAAACGTTGGCTTTCACTTAAAGCTTCTCAATGCGGAAGACCACCGGCGTGCTGTTGATGCAGTCGAGCTTTTCGACTTCCGCGAGGGCCGCCTGCAGTTTGCCGAAGGTGCAGGTGTGCAGCAGGAACACCATGTCGACGAATGCAGCGTCGGGCGCTTCCGGGTTGACGGGCGAATGGGTGCCGGAAATGCCAATGCGGGCTTCGGCCAGAATTTTCGCCACTTCGGCGATCACGCCCGGGCGATCGGTGACGTCGAAGCGCACATAGTAAGCGGTTTCCGTTTCCTCGACCGGCATCAATGCGCCCGACGCGCGGTACGGCAGGAACCCGCGATGGCTGCCATTGTAGGCAAGCGAACGGGCGGCTTCCACCAGGTCGGCGACGACCGACGACGCGGTCGGGTCCTGACCGGCGCCGCGACCGTAGAACAACGCTTCGCCCACGGCGTCGCCATGCACGGCGATCGCGTTGAACACGCCGTTGACCGACGCGAGAATGTGCGTCTTCGGCACAAACGACGGCTGAATGCGCAGTTCGATCGCGCCATTGTCGTGCTCCCGGATCACGGCGAGCAGCTTCACCACGTAGCCAAGCTGCTTGGCGAACGCGATGTCGATCGGGCGAACTTGCTCGATGCCAGCGACATGCACATCCGCCGGATTGATTGGGAAACCGTAAGCCAACGTGGCCAGGAGGATCGCCTTGTGCGCGGCATCCCAACCGTTGACGTCGAGCGTCGGATCGGATTCGGCGTAACCGAGTGCCTGCGCTTCGGCGAGGGCCGGCGGGTAATCCAGCCCGCCTTCGGTCATGCGCTGGAGAATGTAATTGCTCGTGCCGTTGATGATGCCGGTGAGCGAGTGAATGCGGTTGCCGACGAACGATTCCTGCACCGATTTGATGATCGGAATGCCGCCCGCGACGGCCGCTTCGAAATGGATCGGCGTGTTGAACTCCTTCGAAAGCGCGAAGAGTTCCTGGCCGCGCTCGGCCAGCAGCGCCTTGTTGCCGGTAACCACGGGCTTTTTCGCCCGCAGCGCGGCGGCAACGATGTCAAAGGCGTCGGTCGTGCCGCCGATCAACTCGACCACGATGTCGACCGATGGATCGGCCATCAGCGCCCGCCAGTCGGTGGTGAAAAGGTCCGCCGGAGCATCTTGCACGGTGCTACGTGCCTTGGCCGGGTCACGGACGAGGATTTTGCGAATGTCGAGCTGCACGGCCCCGCCGGTGCGGTCTGTGATGAGGCCACCGTTGCGATGCAAGGTGTTCCAAACGCCGGAGCCGACGGTTCCGAATCCAGCCAAGCCAATGCCAAGAGTCGTGCAAGTCACGGCCGGAGTGTGGGCGACCGGACCCGGCGAGCCAAGGAATTGCGATGGCGGGCGAAAGAATCGCCCGATTGGTCAGGCTTTGAGCTGCTTTTCCGCTTCGAGCCAGTCGTGCTCGTGATCGCCAGGGATGTTGTTTTCGACACGCCGACGGTAGTTAAGATACGCCGACTTGGCGATGTCGTCGGTGCTCGGCCCTTTTTTCGCCGTCTTGCGCGGCACCTTGGTGGGTGCGGAGTTCAAGGCTGGATCCGCGGGTGCTCCGTTGGATTCCGGGGCCTTTGTTTTCGCCGCTTTCTTCGCGGTCGTCTTGGCAGCTTTTTTCGCAGGCATAAGTAGAACTACGGGAAATTGCGCACGGTGACATAGCACAACGAATGCCATGGGCGCAACTCCGCGTTTGGTGACAAGGGTTGTCACCACGAGGCGGGGGCGTATACTCGCCCCGTGGCCAGTGGAACGGCAACTCAGCGCGCGCGTGACGCGGCGGCCTACCGGCTGCCGGGGACCGACCGTCTTGGGCGCTGGGCGCTCGCCGGCTTGGGGGTGTCGCTTGTTTTGCACGGCATCGCGTTTTTCGCACTCGATAAGGTGAAGGTGGCGATGGGCCTTGATCGCCCGGTGAGCACCGGACCGATCCGCGTGGAACGAGTCGAGTCCGCCCCGATGGAGACCGTGCGCGCCGCGGAGCCGGATGCGGTGACGCCGCCGCCGACGGACCTCGCGCCGCTGTTGGAGGACGTCGACCTCTTCGACAAGCTGCCGGAAAAGGCCGAGATCCAGATGCGGCCGGATGTGCTTCAGCCGGAGTTCGCTGTCAAAGTGGGCAATCCCGCGAAAAAGGGCGACCCGGACGCCACCTCGCCGGAGCCGGTCACCGGCTTCGACATCGATTCCGAGCTGCCCATGATCGGCAAGGATCCAACTACGATCGCACCGGTGGCCGATGGGCAAATCGTGGTCGATCCCGGTGCCGCCCTCGCCGACGACGCGACCGGCAAGATCACCGAAAACCTTTTACAAAAAGGCGCCCGCGGCACGGCGGAAAATGGTTCGCTCGACGGCTCGCTCGACGAGGTCCTCGGGCTGCCCGCGAACGTTTTGGTCAATAAAACGACCATGCTGCCGAGCGATCTGCTTTTCGAATACAACAGCTCCACGCTACGGGAGAGCGCCAAGGTCGGCCTGATGAAACTCGGCCTGCTGATCGACCGGAATCCCTCGCTGCATTGCTGGATCGAGGGCCACACCGACTTGATCGGCGGCGAAGAATTCAACCTCGACCTCTCCCGTCGTCGCGCCGAAGCCGTGAAGGAGTATTTGGTGCGGTCACTGCGGATCGACGCCAAAAAAATCGACACCCGAGGTTTCGGCAAAAGCCAGCCGTTGGTTCCCGAAGGTTCGATCGCTCAGCAGGCGAAAAACCGTCGCGTTGAAATCAAGATGCGTCCTGACGCTCCCCCGCCGGAAACCGCACCGAAGCCACCGGTCGCTAAGCCGATCGAGGAAGCTCCGCCCGCCGCGAAGCCCGTGACCGAACCCGCTCCTGCGGCGCAACCGGTGCACGAAGAAGACGTTTCCAAGCCTTTGCTGGTGAAACCGAAGCGCGCTTTGCCCGTGACGGAACCCGCCCCGGAAACTCCGCGCGCGCGCCCGGCCGTGCCGCGCGCCCAGCCGGTGCCCGAGGAACCCGTTCCTGCCCGGGCAAGGCCGGTCGAAGAAGATCCTCCCGTGCGCGCCGTGCCTCGTGCGGAAATCATTGAGGAAGAACCGGAAATCCCCGCCGTGCCCGCCGCCCAACCGGTCGACGAGGATGAAGGATTGTGAGCGCGGCGCGAAGCTGATGGGTTGGCGTCATGCAACCGCTTGAGCCGCCCGCCGCAACCCGCACCGTGCTGTCGTTCGATTTCGACGGCACGCTTCACGACCCCGCGGGCGAACCGCCGGTGCCGAAGCATTTTTTCGACACGATCAAACGGCTGCGCGAGCAACACGGTGCGGTGTGGGGCATCAACACGGGCCGCTCGATTCCTTACGTCGTCGAAGGCATGCTCGAGAGCGGCTTTCCTTTTGCCCCCGACTGGGTGGTTGCCCGCGAGCGCGAGATTTATCACTTCGATCCCGCCGGCCACTGGCACGCGCATGAGACCTGGAATCAACGCTGCCATCACGCGATGCACGCCCTGTTCGACGAATGCCGGGAGCTGCTCGACGTCATCCGCCACGAAATCCGCGAGCACACCGGTGCGGAGTGGATGGAACTCGAAGGCGACCCGGCGGGAGTGATCGCCCGCACCGAAGAAGAAATGGCGTGGATTTTGCCCCGCGTCGAAGCCATCGCCGGCGGGCACCCGCATCTCGGCTGGCAGCGAAACTCGATCTGGTTGCGCTTCGGCCACCGCGATTACCACAAGGGCAGTAGCTTGGCGGAAATCGCGCGGCATTACGGCCTCGGCGCGACCGATTGCTTCGCCGTCGGCGACAGCCACAACGACTTCGAAATGCTCGATCCGCGTCATGCCGCGAAGTTCGCCTGCCCGGGAAATGCGGTGGCGGAAGTGAAAGCCCACGTCGCCCAGCTCGGCGGCTACCTCGCCGAACGCGTCTACGGCCACGGCGCGGTCGAGGCGCTGGAGCACTTCTTCCCGGAGTGCTGAAGCTTGCTTCAGCCTTGGAGCATTGCGGAGCTTGCTCCGCGAAAAAAGAGCTTACTCCGGGAGTTCCTCGCGTCCTAGGGTCACCTAGGGGTCGGGACCCATCGCAAGCTTCGCTCAAGCGAGTGAGAAACGCGAAATGCGAGAGACCGACCTTTTACGGCTTTATGGACCGACCCCCATGTCGCTACGCCCCCCCTGTTTCACTATTTGGCCTTATTCTTAGCTACTTGGAAAAACATGAGCGAAAAAATGAGGATCAAAAAAATAGGGATGCCCATAACTTTTCCGAAGCGAATATAATATAACACTGAAACCGAAATGTTAAATATTATAAATGTTGCGATAGCTATTAATTTCCCATTCGGCCCAAGGTTGATTTTTTTACTAAAAAGTCTCCTAGCGCTCATGAACGACTACTTATTATTCGCCTCGCCATAGGGTCGGTCCTCTCATTTTAGCATTTGCTCCAGTTGATGCATCTGCCTGATCGCCTCCGGATCGGCTTTGGCGTGACCCACCAAGCGACTCACCGAGCCGGCTTCACCCATCGCCAAACGTGCCGCGATCCATGAATTGCCTGCGGTCGTTCGCTTCCTCAACAACATCGCCAACCAGATTTTGCGAGAATCGCCCTTGCGTAAAGCCGACAGTTGCTCTGGCTCTACCGGTAGCTCCAAGTGCGACAAACCCGCCCGTACCAACCGCTCCGCTTCGATCAAACCCCGGTCTCTCGCCGCTGCGCCGCTGCGGTTGAGATCGCGCCGACTGACTGGCTTTTCCAACAACTCAAGCAAGCGATCCCGGAACGTCTTCTCGCCCAGATACCATCCCCGCCGCAGCGCTTGCAACGCTTCCTCGGAGAGTTCGCCGCCCAGCTTCGCCCGTTCCTCCAACCACGCTCCATACGCCCGGCGACCGCGACCGTCCCTCGCCAGTTCGAAGGCGCCTAGCACCCGAGCCGTCTCCAGCCACTCCGGGCCTTTCCCTTTGAGGTAATCCGGCAAGCTGCTCCAACGGTAACCCGCCAGCGGCCTTTCTTGACCATCCGCCAAACCCGCCCGCGCCGGATTCAAGTGGATATAATCCGCCACGATCCGGAAGTAGTACGCGTCGGCCGAGTCGCCATTAACCGGGACCGCCTTGTAGCGGCCTTGAAATACATGACCGCGGCGCTTGCGCGCGCGATTCCAGCTTTGGCTGAACACCCCGAGCAACCATTTCATCCCGCTGACCAAATTCGGCTGCGGGGTTTCCAGCAGCAGGTGGAAATGGTTGCTCATCAACACCCAGGCATGCACCCGCCAACCGTGGCTTTCGCAAGCTTCGCCCAAGCGCCCGAGAAACGCGAAGTGGTCTTCGTCGGTTTCAAAAATCCGTTTGCCGCCGTCTCCCCGTGCCATGACGTGATAAACTGCACCCGGATACTCGACTCTCAACGCTCTGGCCATTGAGGACTTCTAACAACCGCCAATGACTCCGCAATGACAAAATGCGAGGACCGACCCCTTTCACGACCCCTTTCTGGGGCTATTCTCTTTCAATAAATCATCACAAAGGTTCACCACCATATTTAAATCAAAATCATTGACCTTCAAATACTCAGACCTGATATTAGGATAGACTTCATTTACCCCCAGCATGTGCAACCCCGCGGCCGCAATACATTTCCGTTCTTTATTACGCGAAAATTTAAAAATTCTCCATAAAAAATCCGACGATTCCACATCCGACATTTTCACAAGAGACATTAAGACCCACTGCTTTTCAATAGGCGACCACGTAGCGTACCGAGCAATTATTTTACTTGTATATCTGGTCGCTCTTCTGGAAGCGAGCGAGAACATTGCTGAGCATCTTACGATCCAACTAGAATCGCCAACCCTATCTGCAAGAACAGGATCCACCCTTTCATCTGAAAGGTATGAACTACCCAGCTTGACCACGCTAGAATCCCTAACTAGCAAAGACCGAGCTCGGGTACAGGCCATTAAAAAAACAACACCGAGATCAACATCTCGTGGACAGTCATCAATAATAGAAGAAAGATGCAGTCCAAACCCAGGCAAATCCATTAGAGAATCCAATACATTCCCCACCTCCTTGAGATCATTTCCACACTGAATATCTTGGATGATCTTCGAGTATTTATCAGTGCACGCAATATTCTTATCCATTATTTTTGCGAGTTACCCCGAATTCCAAGCATTTTTTCCAGCGCTTTAATTCTCTGCTTCAATTTATCCTTCCATTTCGGGTCGTTCCCTCCTCCCGGCGGAGGACAATTTCCAGCCAACTGATCTTGGGCGTGTTGAAGCTCTTGTCTTGCCTCTCCTTTACTATGAGGAAGATTAGTGTGTCCGCGGGATTCATTTTCGAGTCTTTCCTGAAGTTTTTTAGATTCTTCACTAATTTTATCCAACTTTTCCTGCGACTCTATTGCCTCTTGAATAGCATTCGCAGCTTCGCCTGCTGCAGCTCCTATGGCCATTGCCCCAGCCGCGGCCACGGCACCAAAAACCCCTGCTCTAGAACCGACGGCGGCACCTCTAGCACCCGCCGCAGCTACCGCGCCCCAATATGCTGCAGAATGGCCGTTAATATCCACAAAATCTATTGTGGAATTTAACATCCCACAATACAAGTTGACCCCACCCCATTCTTCAAGGGAATCCCTGCTAAGCCATCTGCCCAATCTCGCATCGTAATAACGATGACCGTAATAATTTAATCCGCTTTCCGCGTCTTCCTTTTTCGTGCTGAAGCGAACAGCGAAATTAGAGGCACTCCCGGTTGTCAGAACCACCCGCCCGAAGGCGTCATATTCAAAGTGGGCGGCCGCCGCTCCGTCTGAAGCAAGGTATTCGCTCACGTTTCCATTGCCATCGTAGGTAGGGAAGTAAACGAGAGTTGATGGTTGATTGTTGGTGGTCAGAGAAAGAAGACCGCCTACGCCGCCCGCGCCTTGGAGAGTGCCGCTGAGGTCGCTGCCCCATGTGTAACTTTGAAAAAGAGCTGGCAGGGTGCCCACACTCCTTGAGTATTCCACGATGGGGTTCCGACCATCATGGACAGTCAACTCCACGACGTCACCGGTGATTTTGGCGATACGGCGAGATCGGGAATCGTAGAAATAACGGACGAGCGGGCCGCCCGTCCCTACAAAGGTTTCGATGAGGCGGTTTTCGCCGTCCCAAGCGAGGGTGCTGCTGGCGGTGGGGGCAATGGGGAGGGGATAGGCCGTCGCGTTTCCATCGGCATCGTAAGAGGGACTGATGGTGGGGAGTTGATTGTTGATCGCCGAATACTGGTTCAGCGCGTTGGGCGTGTAGTTATCCGTCCCCGGGAGCGTAACGCTGTCTGCACTTTTCTTGCGGTTGCCGATGGCGTCGTATTGGTAGGCTCGATCATGTCCGGCTACGCTGGAGTCGGCGCTGATCACTTGGCCGAGGCCGTCATAGCCCCATGCGGTACTTCGGTTCGAGGCAAAGGCCGTGCCGGTTTGGCTAACGTGGGTGCGCTGGCCGAGCGCGTTCATGGTGTAGCCATATGCCGAAATTACCGTCTCGCCAACGTTGTTTTCCTTGAAAGTCAGCACGTCTCGGTTTGGCTCATAGGTGTTGGTCACCGTATGCACCGGACCCGTTACCTTACCGATGAGCGAGGAGCCGGACACATAGCCGTAGGTGAAAGCTCCCAAGTCGCCGCCGTCGACTCTTTCAATCAGACCCGCGTTGTCGTAGCCGTACGCGGCTTGGGTTTCGACCGTTGTGCCATTTTTAAGCTGATAGCCTGCGGGGCGGAGATGAGCGTCCTGGCTGCGATCAAGCTGGCGCACGAGATCTGGAGCTCCGTCGCGATCGAGGTCGTAAGTAATCCCTTCGCTGCTCAGACGTAAGGTAGCGGATGAGTAGGTAAAGATGCTGACCGCCACGCCGTTGCCTTGACTGGTAGGGCGACCGAGGCGGTCGTAGGCGATAGCGACATCAGGGGTCTCATCCGCGTAGTCGACTGCGGTCAGCTCGCCAAAACCATTCCATGTATAGTGGGTGGCCAGACGCGCGCTGTTGAACAGGCGAGCCCAAAGACGGGTGACGAGTCGGCCGGCCGCGTCATAACTGTAGTCCGACCCCTTGTTGTCGGCGTAACGCTTGTTGGTCAATAGACCGGAAGCAGGGTCGTAATTCCAGATAGTGACCGCCGAGCCTTCCGGAGCGTCGGTCGGCATAGAGTCGGCATTCAGGGTCGGAGCCACTTGCCAAGTGCGCAGGGTCACGAGCTTGCCGTATGCATCATATTCCTTCCATGTCAGATAGGTTTGGCTACCCCATTCAGCTTGAACTTCATCACGTAAGTTATAAGCGGTCCATTTGACGCTGTTGTCGGGCAGCGTGATCGACTTCACTTCACCCGCTCCTTTCACCCCCTGCTGGTAGTAGCTATAGCTCGTAGCGTCCCCAGCGGCGTCGGTTTGGCTGGCGAGCAGGTTCGTGCCGGATATATAGGCTGTGGTGGACGCCTGGGTGTGACGAGGTTCTTTGCGGGAGACGTTGCGGCCAAGTGCATCGTAGCCGAAGGCCACTTCGCCGGTGATACCCGGGCGAGTCACACTCATTAGGTGCTTGCCGTGGTAGATGGTGGCTTCCTCACCCGTAATGCCCGGGCGGGCGATGCGCACTTCGCGGATGGTGCCGGAAAGCAGCGTGCGTTCGGTGGTGACGTTGCCCACGATATCGGCGGTTTCCGTGCGTTCGATTTCGATGCCGGTAAACCCACCAAGCTTGGTGCGGGTGGTTATGACAATCTTCGAGGTCGCACTGCCTGCTTCCGGGTAAACACTCGCGCGCGTCACTTTCCATAGGCCGTTGGCATCCTGCTCAATAGTCGTGGCCATGTCGGAGATCCGGTCGGTGGCGGAGGCAAGTGTGAGGATGGCGTCGTCCACCGTCAGGCCTTCCCTTACGCAGGCGCCCACGGCGTTGAGTTCGCAGACCTTGGTCGCTTGGCCGGTCTTGGTGACAGCCACTACGCTCTGGGGATGAGTCAAGGAATAGGTGTAGGCCGTAACGGCTTGCCCCCCCCCGAAAGAGGGCACAATTTCCTGAATGATCCGCTTCAAACCATCACGCTCGATGATCTGGTAGCGCGCGCCGCCGTCCACACCGGTGTAGATTGTCTGCCGCTCACCGCCCTGCGACAATGATTCGTAGTAGTGATACTCTGCCACCACCGCCGTCCCGGTAACACTCAGCAGGCGCCCTTCCGAGTCCGTGCGGGTGATGCGCGTCGCCCCCCTGGGCAGCGTTTCGGTCTTCACCTTGTCCTCCTCCGAATACGCCGTGGTCGTGGTGTAACCATTCTTATCCGTGTAGGAAACCACGCGACCCTTCTCGTCGAACAGTTCGTGTTCAGTCAGCGTCAAGCCCCCACTCGTAATGGCGGTGGTGCGATTCTTCCATTCCGGAACCTGCTCCTCGTTGATCGTGAACGAGCCGGTGTAGGTCGTGACGATTTCCGGCTGAGCGGGATAGTTGCCCGCGGCGGGAATCGCTTCACGGCGGGCAGTCTTCACGACGGTCGTGCCGTTGAAATATTCATACGAAGTGGCGATGCCCTGCTCGTCGACTTTCCGGGTGAGCATCGGGCCGTCCCATTCCTGAAGGAGCGTCACGCGGCGCTGGCCGGAAAGTTTATCCTCACGTTCTTCACGAGTCAGACGCCCGGCTTCGTTGCGGGTCTGGTAGATCGTTTCGTAGTCGACCCAAGCCGAACCGGTCCAAGCGGCGGTGGTGGTTTCTACCGGCCAGGCACGGGCGTCACGGAGTTCGCGAACGCGAGTCGAGTAGCCGCTCACCGGGTTGCCGGAAGCGTCCAGTTTGCTGTGAGTCGTAACTTCCAGCGCGTTGGCTGGCTTGGTCACGTAATCATAGCGCGTGAGCGTGCCGTCCTTCTTCAATTCCTGTTTGAGACGCCCCTGGTGCTCTCCGGGACCATACCATTCTTTTTCTTCACGCTGGTTGGTGGGGTCTCCGTACAGCTGCAAAGCCCCGGCTGTTTCGCGGATTTCCTTATAAACTCCATTGGTATAGACCGCCGCGAAAAGCAGTTTGTCGGTGACCTGACCATCTTGGCGAATGATGACGGTTCTCGGGCTGAAATCGTAGAAAGCGAGCGACTCCCCTCCCAGATGGCTGGCATAAAGGAAGGTTTCTTGCTTGCTGCGGCGACCGCCTCCCGATCCCGAGGGTTTCTCGAAAAAGGATGTCTTTTCGCTCATCCGGCTCGTGGAGGCGTCATAGGCATAGGTCAGAGCCGAACCGGAACTTTGCTTCTGGGAAGTGGGGCGACTGACGCTCGATACGTTATCTCTCACCTCGATAGAACGCGACCTTTCGCGCGTGAAAATAGCTCCCGAACTGAAGTTCTGGGTCGAACTCACCATAGCCCCGTTGTAGGTCACGGAACTCAACGCATAGGCCTGTTGTCCGCCATAAGCACTGGTTCCAGAAGGAACCGAGAGCAATCCTGCGGACCAATTGGAACGTCGATAAGCTGCCCCTAGATCGGCCGCGACTTCGCGAGTGAGCAGGCGATTATATTTGAAGCTCCCCGCTGTAACCTCCTGCCGCCACGATTCCGTCGTTCCATCCACCGTGACGGTGTGGCGCGCCACGGTACTCAACGAGCCTTCGGTTTTGGTGACCACCAATTCATTTTGGGTTCCGGCCGGAGCTTCCACCTTCATCACGAAGAAGGGCGCGGAATTCACCGTGAAAAGTCCGCCCACTTTAGCGCCCACCTGAGACGGACCGTACGTCCGCACCTCGTATGAGCGCTCGCTGAGTTGGACCATATCCAGCAAGCCGGCCGCCGTTTTCACCTGTCGAATCAGGCCTTGGCCATACGTGCCGTTGGGCACCAACGTGCCATCCGGTTTCTCCCGGATGATCTCCATGGTGGCTAAGGGAAAACTATATTTCCGCCCCTGTTTCGTCTCCAAGCTTGTGGCCCGTCCACCATTGAGGGGGTAAGTCACGAAGCCGCCACCTGAACGATATTGGCGAATCGACTGCGCCCCGCCGGCATCGGAAAAGCCTCCCGTGGCATCCACATAGGTAAGCCGCGCCAGACTGTCGCCGGCCGCTCCCGTGGGCAACCCAACCGCCGCGCTCTGACCGCTGGCCTTCGACGAGGGGAGCGAGAACCTGATCAGTGAGCCGCCCCCTTGCACGATACCCAATTCGCTCGAATTGGAGTTACTTGTTTTCTCCGTGATCGACATCTGCGGCGATCCAAAGAAATCCAAATAATCACGCGACCCGAGATTGGCGCCACTCGCGTCGATATATAACTTGATCTTCCCCACCCCCAATCCGGGTTCGTTCGGCGCGATGGACAGCGGGATTTCCTCTTTGATACAACCGCCAGTCCCAGGCTGCTGAGGGTTGGATGGCTGATTGCAATCGCCACACCCGGAACTGGAGCTAGGGTCACTGGCTCCGCCCGTTCCATCGCAATCTGAGCCCTCTTCCGCATCCGGATCCTCGTCTTCGTCGCTCTGAGCATCGTTGTCGGCGTTCACTTTACCGGGCGGGCTGCTACCGCCCGGGTTGACCGCGTGGAGCACCGTCGGAGCCAGCATGCCACCTGTCGTGAGCATAGTCATCAAACGGAGCCATTTCGCGAGGCTCGGGGAAAATTTCGAAGCGTTCATCGGAGAGAATTCAGAAGGAGATAAAGAAGGAAAAATCAGCGGACGGAGGCAGCGGGAGCTTGTTCCAAACGGCTCAGGGCGGCGGCAGCCGCGAATTTAAAGGTAGGGTCTTGGGCGTAAGCACGGAGGAAGGCGATGTCTTCGGAGCCGCCCACTTGACCGAGCGCGGCGATCGAACTGAGGCGCACGTCGGGCGGTTGATTGGCGTCCGCCGCGAGCTGGCGGCAGAGTTCGTTCAAGCCGGATGCGTCGAGACGAGCGGCGGCTTGCAGGGCGGTCGAACGGTTGACGGAAGAGGCTGCCCCTTCGCGGTCTTGCAGGATTTCCAGAGCGAGCTTCGCGACTTCCCCCTTCCGCTCACGCATCGCTTCGTCACCGTTCATCACGGCGTCGGTGAGCGCGTTGAGGGTAGTTCCTGTCAACGTGAGCTGGGCGTTGGCGGGTTTGGCGGCTTCTTCGTATAGGCTCGCGAACGCGTCCTTCGCCACTTCCGGATTGGTTTCGCGCGCCTGGGGATCGATGCCCGAAATCCACTGCGCGAGATGCTGCGCGGCGTAGTCTCGGATCATCGGATCGGAACCGGAGGATTGGATCAGCTCCAGATGCTTATGCGTGTAGACGCCGGACGCTAGGTTGCGCTTGCGCAAGACCTCCATGATCTCGTTGCAGACGAGGTACCAGTTTTCCTGGCCGGAAGCCGGAGGTTGCTTGAGGAACTCGAACAGGCGTTCTACCGAGGCTTCACCGAGCTTACCGGGAAGCGAGCGCACCGCCTGAATGCGTTGTTCCCAATGCAGGCCCGGGTCTTCGATTTGCTCGATCTGACCGACGAAGCGGGGTTTCCGCTCCGGTTCGGGGGCAACCACGGGAGACAACACCGCCGCGGCTGGCGCGTTCACGGTAGAACGTTCCGGAAAATGGCGGCTGATCCACCAAGTGGTAGTCGCCGTGACGGCCACAAGCAGGCCGCCGATCCACTTCGTTTTCATCGAGCTTGGGAAAGGAGAAATTAACGGCGGCCCAAGTGGCGGTTCTGCGCGTCGTAGACATCGATGTAGTGGCAGTAGCCACCGCTCATGCCGGAGGGATAGCGGAAGTCCACGTAGGCAACACCTTCGACAAAGTCTTCCGCGGTGAGCGTTTTGACCGTCGTGCCGTCCAGGAAGGTGACACCCGCTCGGAAGACCGTCAGCACCACGCGACCGCCCGGCGGCAGGTCGGTGACCACGACCGGCGTGCGCAGCACCTGATAGCCGTCCGGTAGGGAACCGACGTAAACGGCGGCATCCGATTTCAACGCATCCGAAATGCCGACGGTATTTACCGTGCCAAGAGAAACGATGGGGCCGGCCGAGCCGCCGATCCGTGCGGCGACGGTGTGCGAACCCGCACGCAGAGCGCGAAGCAGGGCTTTCTGGCCTGCCCCCTCAGCCTGGGTGACGTCCACCGCGAGCGAAGGTTCTGCAGCGATCTTCAGAGCAGAGGGCACGGCGGAGAAACTGCGCCAGGTGACGACATCCGCGTAGAACGACTGCGGGCTGCCGAAATCCGCGCCGACCACGCTGATGGTCGCTGTGGTTTGCGCACCATTGGAATGAAGCACGGTCACCGGGAAATTGCCGGTTTGCGTGAACGTCTTCACAAACGCCTCCGAAGCGGCGAGCGACTGCGTTTGACCCGTCACCGTGATCTGGACGTTGCCGCTGTCTTCCGGATTCAACCAGCCGCCGATTTTCACGGAATCGCCCACGCGCACGGTGAGTCCTTGCCCGCTCATGGCGTTCCAACGTGACCATGTGACGGTAACCGGATGCTGGGAATCTTCGAAAGAAACCGTGACCGGCGTTTCGCCCGTGGCGTTAAGGGGAACGTTGGCGAACCAGTGAAGGTCACCAAGGCCCCGTGTCACCGTGACGGACTGCCCGGAGGCGCTCACCTGCGCCCCGCCGGTGTAACGGGTGCTGCCTTCAATGAAGAGCGGGGAGACCGGGCTTTCCGCCGGCACCGGGGACAGGACGTTGCCTTGGGCAAGCAAGGCATCGAGCCAATCCGGGCGACCGTTGTTGTCGCCATCGAATCCACCGGGGCCGAACACACGCAGCGCCTGAATCTGGAAATTGCGACGGCCGATGTCGTTGCGGATATCGAGGCTCAGCGTGTGCGTGCCCGCCGTCAGATAAGGCGTGAGCATTTTCAAGGACGTGGGCTGGCCGTTGAGGAAACGCATCTTGTGCTCCGCCAACGATTTGCCGTCGATCTTCACTCCCAGCGGGAATTCTTCGACCGTGCGGAGCGTGCCACGCAAACGGCCCGCGAGGTCGATGATCCACCAGCCATCGGCGGGAACGGTGAAGTTCCACTCAATGCGGCCGCGGAACGAGCTGCCGATCAAGCCGCCATCGAACATTTGCCAAGTTCCCGTGGTGTTGGCCGGGTTGTAGGCGGTCAGATTGGGGGAATCGGCCAGCACGCCGGTCAGCGTGTTGTTTTGCGTCGGGGAAGTGCCATAGGTGCGGACTTCGTCCAGATCGCTCACGCCATCGCCGTCGGTATCGGCGGAGGTCGGATCGGTGCCGAGCAGGTATTCCTCACGGTTGGTGAGACCGTCGGAATCGAAATCGCCGCGCTCGCCCTGTTTCGAGGGGGAATTCAAGCCGTTCTCCACCGGATCGAGGCCGTATTGGATTTCCCAGGCGTCCGGGAGGTAATCGTCATCAGCGTCGTCCGCCGTCTTGTTGTAGGAGGAAGCCACCGATGCAGGCAGTTCCACGCGGACGCCATCGCCCAAGGCCCAAGCGATCGACGAATGCGCGCCGAGGGTATGACCGTGCTGATGGAGGACTTCAAGGTAGTAGGTTTGGCCCGCTTCCAAGTGGATCGGCACGCTGCGCTGGGAGGAAAAGCGATCCCAGAGGTTGGCTTCGGCCGCGCCAATCCCGTGGCCGCCGCCAAGCGCCGTATCAATCGCGGCGATGCGTTGCTTGGCGTATTTGCCTTTCGCGGAATCGGAGGACAGCCAGAGTTCGGCGCTGGTGCGCGAACTGATCCAGAAGGTGTAGTCTCCCGTGGTGGTCGGCTTGATATAGCCGCGCGAACGGGTGGCGAAGTAATCCCCCGGGAACTTGAGCGCGGCTGGCGAGCGCAGTTCGACCACGTCCGCAGCTTGGTAAATCCTGGAAGAGGCGATGAGTTCGCCCACGCTATAGGCGGAAACGTTATCCCAGATTTCGGTAAGGAAACGGCCGGGAGCGGCATCGGCTTGAAGCGGATTGAGGCCGAGCAGGCATTCTTCCCGGTTGGGCATCAGGTCGTGGTCGGGATCGCCATATTCGCCGTTTGCGAGGTTGACCGAGCCATTGTCAGCCGGGTCCAATCCCACTGCCGTTTCCCAAGCGTCCGGCAGACTGTCGCCATCCACATCGAGCGGCTCAGGATAGGCCGTGCGCAGGAATTGGCTGGCGACAATCTGACGATCCGCTTCCGGAACCCATTGATAGGCCTGCACTTCCGCCAAGGTGAGGACGCCATTGCCTTGATTGTTATTGCCCAGCAACGAAATGCGGATCTTCGCTGCCGTAACAGGAGCCGGCAGATCCCACGTCAGGGAATTGCCGACGTTACCGGTCCCTTCGTAGAAATTCTGTCCCGCCACTTCGACATCTTGTTGATCCCGCACCGAGATGCGGAAGTTGGAGAGGCGGATTTGAAGATCCTTGCGGTTAAACAACACCACGCGGTTGAGCACTCGATTCTGGCCGAAGTTCACCTGCCACCAACTGTTGGAGACATTGTTGGTATGGCTGAATGTGGAGCCGTCGGGATTACCGTCGATCGCTTTGTCGGCCGGGAAACTCCCGGCGTAGGTGCTGCTCTGGGTGGCGGTGGCGCCGTTCGCGGCGAGCGCCCAGTTCTCCGGCTGGTAAGCCCAAGCGAGGCTCGCGTGGTCCACTTGCCCATTTTCCTTATGGAGGATCTCGAAGTAATACGGCTCACCCGCAACCAAAGTCGTGGTCTCGCTCTTCTGCGTGGCGGAGGCATCGTAGTTTCCTGCCGCGACCCAGTTCTCAACAAAAGCGATGCGGCGCTTGTCGAGCGCGGACGCGGAGGTGGAAAGTTGGAATTCGCCAGCGTCATCAGACGCCAGCCAGAACCGCCAGTTGCCGGACTTCGGCGGCACGATCAAACCTTTGATCCGCTGACCATAATTGTCACTGTAGGTGCCAAAATTCAACGAACTGGAGACAAGCGAGGAATCATTGGCCGGCTTAGGGAACGCCGCATTGTCGGTAAGATCCTTCAACTTACCGCCTGGAAGGCCAGTCCAGATGTCGCGCTGCACGTAACCCGCGTTCCCACCAACGTTGAAAGGATCCCCCGCTGTTTTGGCTTCAAGCAAGTTATTGAAGCCATCCTCATCGGGGTCTCCGCCCGCGCCGTCGCTGCCATTCGCGCCCAGAAAGAAATCGGTAGAGAGTCCAACGCTTTGCTCCCAAGCATCGAACAGGCCATCGAGGTCCTGATCTTCGGCGTCGTCCAGATAAGGAGTGAATTGCTGTGCGGGAATTAGTTGGCGTGTTTCGCCCGGCGCCTGCCAAGCGACCGAAAGGCTATCGAGAAGGGTCGCTTCCTTATGCAGGCATTCGATGAAGTACTTCTGACCAGCGACGAGAGAAACGGTGGCCGATTTTTGCGCCGGGAATTTGTCCCACTCGTCGGGCGCGGTCCACACCGGGACCGACGCGATGAGTTGCTTGTTGAACTTCGACTGGTTGGTCGAAAGCCACAGCTCGCACTGGTTGTCGCCCGCGACCCAGAAGGTGTAATCGCCCGTCACCGGCGCGGTCAGCCAGCCTTGCAAACGCTGACCGTAATTCTCGGCGATATCGCGCGGGGTCGAAATGCCATCGTTGAGCGTGGTGATGTCCGCCTTGCCGTAGAAACGGGGACTATTGATGAGGTCCGCAACATTCGGGCCGGGAATCTTCAGCCAGACTTGGCGGGTGAGCTTGCCGGTAAGGTTGTCGGCCACCGCCGGGCTGGTGCCGGCGCGCAGCTCGACGCGGTTGCTGTAGCCGTCGCCTCTGGATCGGCGATGAGCGAGGATTGCTTGGCGAGGATTTCGGCGTCCGTTTCGGTGGCGGTGGCGCGGAAATGCACCAGCTCCCAGGTATCCGGCAGATTATCGGCATCGGAGTCGGCAGCGGCGTAGTTGCCAAGGAATTGGGCGGGCGTCAGCGCCGTGTCGGAAATGCGGACTTCGTCAATCCGGCCGTCGGTCGCATCTTTCTGCGCGCCATTCCACATGCCGCGACCGATGATCCATGGCTGGTTGAAAGCGCTGTATGTATTGAAGAAGGCTCCTTGGATCGGCACCGCACCTTGAGAGATATAATCGCGGCAGCCTTCGGGCTTGATCCAGAGGGAGAGTTCGGTCGCGGTGGCCGTGGCGGCCGCTTGATACCACTTGTTGGCTTCGATTTTGGTGTCACCCACGCACCAACGACCCACGCCGGAGCCATCGACGATGCCGATTTCGAGTTTGTTGTCGCTGCGGACTTTCAGCGAGAACGGCGACTGGTTGCCGATCGGGTTGCCGTCCTTGCCGACGATGACCTGCCAGCGGCCGGTCACGTCCAAACAGAACGACGCCTCGACCGTCCAAGCGGTGAAAGTTTTGCTGTTGAGGGGTTTGGAGCCGGTGTAGAGCTCGACCGGAGAACCTTTGAAATCGAGCGAGGCGGTGTTGAGCGCGCCGGTGGCGGGAATACCCGCGAGCGTGCCGGCCGGGAAAGGCACCGACGTGGTGTAGGTGGGCGCGGTAGCGGTCGTCCACGTCTGCAGGTGGTTGCCCTTGCCGGAGGAGTCCAACACGGTGTTGGGAACCGCACCACCGGTATTGGTGGCCGGGACATTGCCCGAAGTGTTTTCCTCGAAGCGCCAGTAGCCGACCGTTTCCGCGTTCGAATGGACCGCTGAGAGGAGCATCGCCCCTAACGTCAAAGTGAGCACGGAGCGAACGAAGAAGGGAGGGCGAGCCATAAGAAGGATGCCGGTCGGCGGCGCGGGAAATGCCGCCAAATCCTAACTTTTCTCAACCCTATTTTGGTAACAGGATTGAGCTGTTAGGTCACAAAATCGGACATAGAAGGGCTACGTTACTCATATTCAAGGCTTCCTTGGAAACCGCCTTGCTAGAGATTTTCTCAAAGAAGGTGAGGACCTCCGGCTCCATGGCTCGGACGAGGCGCGGCTAGTCTAACAGGACAGGAATGTTCCTTCTCCCTGACGGGGCAGTGAGGCAAGAGATTCGATAAACCCGAATCATTTGGAAGCCTGGCAGGCTTCGAAGCGGCCTGGGCGAAGCTGCGCTACCTCCCCGCTTCGCTCAGCCAACGCGCTTTGAGCGCTTCCGCGCGGGCGAGGGCGTCGTCGGGCGTGTCGCCGAGGATCGTGGCATGGCCCATTTTCCGACGACCCACCGCACGGCGTTTGCCGTAGAGATGAAGCGCAGCGCGACCGTCGGCAAAGAGCGGCGTCCAATCCGGTGGGGTGGTTTCCTCCGGCCAGAAATCGCCAAGCAAATTGAGCATGACCACCGGCGAAAGCAGGCGTGGCGAACCGAGCGGCAAGCCGAGCGTCGCGCGCAGTTGTTGTTCGAACTGGCTGGTCGCGCAGGCGTCGATCGTGTGGTGCCCGGAGTTATGCGGACGCGGGGCCATTTCGTTGACCACCAATTCGCCGTCGGGCAGCAGGAAAAACTCCACGCCGAGAATGCCCCGGTAGTCGAGGGCTTCCGCCACGCGGATCGCCAACGCTTGGGCGCGGGCGAGCACGTCTTGCGAAGCGCGGGCCGGGACGATCGAAACGTCGAGGATGTGATGGCGATGACGGTTTTCCGCCGGATCGTAGACGGCGGTCGAGCCATCGGCTCCGCGCGCGACCATCACCGAGAGTTCTTTTTCAAACGGCACCCAGCCTTCGAGCACCGCGCGGCCATCGCCGAACGACGCCCAAACGGAGGCCGGATCTTCCGTGCCGTCGATCTTGAGCTGCCCCTTGCCGTCGTAGCCGAAGGCGGCGGTCTTGAGCACGCCGGGGCCGTTGAGTTCCTTCATCGCCGCGGCGAGTTCATCGGCCGAGGACACGACCGCGAACCACGCGCAAGGGATGCCGTTTTCCCGCAGGAACGTTTTTTCCCGCTCGCGGTTCTGGCAGATCGCGACGGCGTTGGGCGACGGATGCAGCGGCAGTTCCGCGGCGATCGCTTCCAGGGTGACGCGCGGGATGTTTTCGAACTCGACCGTCGCGACGGTGGCGAGGGCGAGAAAGCGTTCGAGCGCCTCAGGCGAATCGAACGGCTCATCGATGATCTCGTCGGCGAGTTCAACCGCGGGCGCTTCGAGGCCGCCGGTCCAGACGACCGTGCGGAGGTTCATGCGACGGGCGGTCATCGCGAGCATGCGGCCGAGCTGGCCGGCGCCGACGATGCCGAGACGGAAGGCGGGGTCGAAAGGATTCATGCTCCGGGCGAAAGGGGCGGAAGGGCGGCGTCGAGCACCGAGGAAGTCTGCTTCTTACGAAACGCGGCGAGCTTTTCCGCCAGCGCGGCCGATTCGTTGGCGAGCATCGCGACGGCGAAGAGGGCGGCGTTGATCGCGCCGGCCTTGCCGATGGCGAAGGTGGCGGTCGGGATGCCGCCGGGCATCTGGACGATGGAAAGCAGCGAATCCATGCCCTTGAGCGCCTTCGATTCCACCGGCACGCCGAGCACCGGCAGGTCGGTGATCGCGGCGGTCATGCCGGGCAAATGGGCGGCGCCACCGGCTCCGGCGATGATGGTTTTCAAACCGCGCGGGCGGGCGCTTTCGGCGTAGGCGTAAAGTTTCTCGGGCGTGCGATGGGCGCTGACGACCTCCGCCTCCCACGCCACGCCGAAGTCTTCCAACGTGCGCGCGGCGTGTTCCATCGTCGGCCAATCCGACGTGCTGCCCATGATGATTCCGACAACCGGAGCGGTGCTGCTCATGCGGGAGCGTGCATACGGGAAGGCCCGGCCGTCAATCGCCGAGGAGGACGGCCTTCAACCCTCAGCTTTGGGGAAAGACGATCGGTTCGATCCGGTTGCCGCCGAGCCGGTCGCCGATGTCCTTGCTCGTGATGTAGAGCATCAGAGTCATCAGCAGCAGAGCGAAACCGGTTTGCAGCCATTCGAGGGCGCGGGCACGCACCGGGCGGCGGGCGATCGACTCGGCCACCGCGAGCGTGATGTGACCGCCATCGAGCACCGGCAGCGGCAACATGTTGAACACCGCGAGGTTGACGTTGAAGAGGACGAAAAAGCCCAGCAGGCGGTTCAGCGGGTGGTCCATTTCCAGCATCGCATATTTCACCATGCCGATGCCAATCGGACCGCTGAGGTGATCGATGCCAATATTAGACTTCGGTGAGACCAGTTTGCTGATCGTCATCCACATCGTTTCCAGACTTTCCTGAACCTGTTGCAACGGACCCGGATGCTGCATCGTCTCGTCGATGTAAACGTTGTCCACCGGGCCGATGCCGATCATCGGTCCCTTGCCCGCAGGCGAAACGGGGACCACGGCGGCCAAGGTGACAGTCGCCCGCTGTCCGTCTCGTTCGTATTCGATTTCGAACGGACGGGTGCCCGCGTTCTTGATGAGGGTGAGGAACGTTTCGCTGTTGGGCACCGCTTGGCCGTCGGCGCGTAGGATGCGATCGCCGGGCTTGAGACCTGCCTTTTCGGCTGGACTCGGCGGGTGGCCTTTCTTCGGATCGCCCGTCATGACGGTGGCGATTTCCACGCCGGTGATTTCCGGGCCGATGCCGACGCGGCGCAGCGCCCGGCGTTGATACCACTTGGTGGCGTCGATTTCGAAGGTCGAGGTCAACGTGAGCGGCTGCGGTTCGCCCGGGCGTTCCACGGTGAAAGTGATGTCGTTGCCTTCGCTGAGAATGATTTGCTCGAAGATGCTATCCAGCCGGCCGCGGAAGGCGTGAACATCCTTGCCGTTCACTTGGAGGATCTTGTCGCCGACCTTGAGTCCCGCCTTTTCGCCCGGGCTATCTTTTTCGACCGATCCGATCACCTGCGAGGGCATCACGTCGGCGGGTTTGCCGATCTTCCACACGACGGTCGCGGCGAGCAGGGCCAGCAGCAGGGAAAACAACGGACCGGCAAAGGCCACGATGATCTTGTCGAGCGGCTTGATCGGCGGCAGCGGCGCGTCGGTTTTGTTGCCGCCTTCGATCGCTTCCATCGGGGCCATTTGCGGCAGGGCGACGAAGCCACCGGCCGGGATCCAGCCGAGACCATATTGCACGCCACCGATTTCCTTTTTCCAAATCGGGCGGCCGAACCAAATCTGGAAGCGCTCGACTTTCAAGCCGCGCCATTTCGCCGCCAGGAAATGGCCGAGTTCGTGAACGAAGATGATGAGATTGAAGGAAATGAGAACCACGGCGACGAGCAGGACGACGTGGAGAATCTTGGCGATATCGGGCATGGGAGGCGGAAGCTGGCGGAAATGAAGAAACCCGGGCGGGAAACGCTCTCACGGCGAATTTCCCCGGTTTCTATCGAATTTTCCTCATTCGGTGCGGCACGTCATCCGAAAAACGGGGTCCGGACGAACGAAACCGATGTCCAGACTACCGAGGTGGCCTGTCGCATCAAGTGGATTGACGAATTGCATCCCGGTACATGAAATGCCCACTTATGGCATTGAGGATCGAAGAAGCGGTCGTTCGCGGCGAAATCGACAACACCGTCGAGGGTCGCGTCACGGGCCGTATCTGGCTGCTCGGCCGTGACGAACCCTTGACGTTGAATCTCGAAGGGGATTGTTGGCGCGATCTCGCCGGCACGCGGCTGGTCTTTGAAAATACAAAGCCGGTCGCCTTACCCGAAACCGGCCGCCTTCAATCCGACCAAACGGGCGTGGTGGGAGATATCACCGCATCGCGCAAAGCCCGCGTCGCCACCGTCGAGGAAGACGAGTTGGAAAAACTTCACGCCGGCGGCGAAGAGATCCCCCACGAATGGAAGACGCTTTTTTACCTCGAATGGTTCAGCCACCCGGACGGCCGGGTGTTGATCGAAACCACCGAGTTTACCCTCACCGTTTCCGCCCACGAATGGGGAATGGATGAAGATGAGGAACAAGCGCAGCAGCTGGCGAATCTCCACGCGATGCGCGATTTCATGGCCTCGGTGATCCAGCGCCGGGAGCGGCTCGACTCGGGCGAGGTGACCGATGAACTCGACGAATACGAATGGGAGGAGCGGCTGAAGGAGTCCGATCGCCTCGCCGACGCCTATCAGGAAGTGCTGGAGAAGTACATGGACGACCCGGACGCCGAGCGGAAGGAAGCGTTCGCGATGGGCTGGGACGGCCTGCTCGACGCCTTGGCGGAACGCGATGAAACCGACGAGATTTCGGAGCCAGACGAAGAAACGCCCGCTTCCTCGTGGAACGACGATTCCGACCACGACGGCGAAGACGAGCGGCATCCGTTGCAAGCGATGTCGTATGAGATCGCGCTGAAATCGATCGACCTTGTGCCTCGGGGCGGCGCGCCGGAAACCGCCTCGCACTGCCTCGTTTCCAACTTGTTGCAAGTCAGCGCCAAACTCGCCGGCGCGCTCAACGGCCACGGCAATGGCTACGAACCGGAAACCGGCTTCATTCTCGCCGTGCTGAAACGCTGCCTGAATTGGCTGAACGAAGCGATGGCCGCGTGCCAGGCGCTTTACGATCAGGAACTCGACGAGACTCAAAAAGCCGAGCTCGGCATCCTCCGCCAATCGGTATTTGAGCTGCGGGACGGGATTGTCGAACTTCGCCGCGATCTTAAGCAAAGTTAAACATTGCGCGGGCCCAGATCCGCGCTAAAGGGATTTGACTATGAAAGCGTTGCTTTTGCTCGCCGCCGCGGCCACCGGCCTGGTTCTTTCCTCGTGCAACACCACGATCGGCTTTGGCCGTGATCTACGCCTGCTAGGCGAAAACATGGAGACCTCGGCTCGCAATAAGGCGAACGAAAGCGGAGGCGGCGGATCGCAATCCGGCGCCCCCGTGTATTGATCGGGAATCTTTTCCCGCCGCCTGCTTAGTAGCGACGAGACCAACCGGCGGCATACCCGCGGTTGAATTCGTCACGCGCGCGCGGCGGGACGTTGCTCCAGTGGCGCGACGGGTTGTAAGAACGGCCGTTGCGGCGGTCGCGTTGGGCGTCCGAGAAGCCTTCGCCGTAAAAGCGAGCCTCGCCTGGGCGGTCCCCGCCGTGCCAGCCGCCGCCATCCGCGCGGCGGTAGCCCGCATTGTAACCCGAGCGGTATTCGTCGCGCAGGTGCTGCGGCAGCGAGTACTGTCCCCGCAGGTTGTAGGAACGGCCGTTCCGCGCGTCACGGGCGCCGTCGCTCAAGCCATCCTGATAGGCACCGCGGCCATAGCCGGGGGACGGATGATACACCGGCGGGCCACCCGCAGGCTGACCGTAATAGGGATCGACGCAGCTCGTCAGAGCCGCGCTACCGAGAACCAAAGTGGCTAGGATTGCGTTTTTCATGGCGTGACATGTTAGACGCGGTTTGCGTCTCCGTCCAGTGCTCAACCGCTCGCGCCCGTGGGCCGGTTTTTGCCCGGTCTTGCCAGAAACCGCCCGCCCGGCGATGGTTCGCACCCGCTCATGCTTGCCTTGCTCACCGCTTCCGAACTCTGGGGCCAACTCGCCGAAGCCCTGCCGGTCATCATTTCCCTCATCATCATCGAGGGCCTGCTGTCCGTGGACAACGCGCTGGCGATCGCCGCGATGGCCTCGCATTTGCCGGGCAAACAGAAGCAACTCGCACTCAAGGTCGGCATCCTCGGCGCCTACGTGTTCCGCGGTCTGGCGCTCCTGCTCGCGAGCTACATCATCGCCAATCCGTGGCTGAAACTGGCCGGCGCGGCCTATTTGATTCACCTGATGGCGCATCATTTCGCCGCCCGTCATCCAGCGATGGAGGAAGACGCGTCCTTCGGCAAGGCGTTGAAAAAAGGCTTCTGGGCCACCGTCGTCTCCATCGAACTGATGGACCTCAGCCTTGGCGTGGACAACGTCGTCGCGGCGGTCGCGCTCAGTGACAAGATGTGGGTCGTCTGCACCGGCGTGTTCATCGGCATCCTCGCCCTGCGTTTTGTCGCGGGCCGCTGCATCAAGCTGATCGAACGCTTCCCCGTGTTGGAACATACCGCGTTCTTGTTGATCGGTTACGTTGGCATGCTGCTCGTCGTCGAGATCGCCACCCACGTCGACATCCCGACTTGGGTGAAATTCGCGGGCATCGCCTCGATCATCGCGCTTTCCATCTGGTATTCGCAGAAAGCCGCCGTCCAAGCGTTCTTCCGACCGGTGTTCCGCGCCTTTTATTGGCCGCTGCGTGGTTATGACCTCGTGCTGGGCGGCGTATTCTGGGTGCTGTTCGCGCCTTTCCGTTTGTTGCGTAAATCGAGCGAAACGCCCGACCCGACCGAAGAAGTCGAACACGCCCTTGAGATCATCGGCGAAGCCGAGCGTCACGAACACCCCGGCAGCTCGACGGTCAAACCGGGCTGATCTTTTTCCGCGTAGTTGCGTCCGCGCAGGGTTGCGCCCATCGTGCGCGGGTGATCGAGCGGTTCGTTTGGGACGACTTTCTCGCGGCATTTGCTGAAGCGGCGGAGGCGGCGGGCTTTAGCGCGCACCGCTTCGGTTGCACCGCGGCGGGCGATTTGATCGCCTGGGAAAAAGCCGGCAACGGCCCCCGCATTTACCTGTCCGCCGGGATTCATGGCGATGAACCCGCCGGTCCCCTCGCCTTGCTCGAATTGATGAAAGCAGGTGCATTTGGGCCAGATGCGAACTGGGCGCTTTGCCCTGCCTTGAATCCAACAGGACTCGCCGCCGGCACGCGGGCGAATGCCGAGGGCGAAGACCTCAATCGCGACTATTGGGTGCGGAAAACCCGCGAGGTCAGCAGCCATGTCGCTTGGTTGCAAAGCTGGGGCGTGCCGGATCGCTTCGTCTCCCTGCACGAGGATTGGGAAAGCTCGGGCTTCTATTTTTACGAAATCAATTGCGGTGAAGATCATCCGCCCCGGGCGAAAACGATTTTCGACGCGGTCGCGCCCTGGTTCCCGCCGGAGCCGTCGGCCTTGATCGACGATCACGAAATCCGCGAGCCCGGCTGGATCTTCCACGCCGCCGAAGCCGACCTGCCAGATCATTGGCCGGAAGCGATCTTCCTCGCGAAAAGCGGCTGCGACCTATCGTTCACCTTCGAAACGCCCAGCTCCGCCCCACTTGCCGATCGCGTCGCCGCCCACGTCGCGGCAGTGAAAGCGGTGATCGCCTTGTAGGACTTGATCGTCCGGTAGCAGGAGCACGGAAATCTGGAGTGCGTGCGATTTATCGCCGCTTTGGCTCATGGCGATTTATCGCCGGGCAAAGAGGTCGCTCCTCACTGCGGGATTGGCCTTTGCCGCGAGGAAGCGCTCATTCCCGGCGATTGAAATCGCCTCCGCGGAGGGCGGCGATGAATCGCGCGCACTCCAGAGTGGGTCTTGTTGCAAAACGAAAAACCGGCGACTCCTGAGAGCCGCCGGTTGGAAAATTTCGGTTGTTCGCGAAAGAAGAATCAGTTCACCGCGACAGCCGACGAACCGGTTTCGCCGGTGCGGATGCGGATCGCTTCTTCAATGGTGGAGATGAACACCTTGCCGTCGCCGATTTTGCCGGTGTTGGCGCTCTTCACGATCGCTTCCGCCACGCCGCCCGCTTGGGCGTCATCGACCACGATCTCGATTTTCACCTTCGGCAGGAAATCGACGGTGTATTCGGAACCACGATAAATTTCGGTGTGCCCTTTCTGGCGGCCGAAACCTTTCACTTCCGTGACGGTCATGCCTTGGACGCCGACTTCCGCGAGCGCCTCCTTCACTTCTTCCAGCTTGAACGGTTTGATGATCGCTTCGATTTTTTTCATGGGTTCCGGCGGATTGGTAACGGGTATAAGCAAACCCCGTGCCAGAAATGCAACGGGAATCGACGATGGCTTTCGCCCAGACGTGCCTTTTTGATAGGCGTTAGATGGCTTTTTGACGAGAGGAAACTCGCCGACCCGACAAAGCGCCGCGCGTTCCGCAACTCCGGGTTGCATGGCGGTGAAAACTCGCCCATCTTGCGACCGTTTCCAGTCGACTACTATCCAATGAAAACACTCTTCCTCGCCGTCACGGCCGCGCTCCTTTCTCCGCTCGCATTCGCGCAGGAGTCCAAGGTGGAAATCACCGCCAACGACCAAATGCAGTTCAGCACCAAGGCGTTCGAAGTGAAGGCGGGCGATAAGGTCACCCTCACCCTGAAGCACGTCGGCCAGATGCAGAAGATCGCGATGGGCCACAACGTGGTGATTCTTCAAAAGGGCACTGAAGTCCCTGCATTCGCCATGAAGTCCACCACGGCGAAGGATTCCGACTACATCCCGCAGGACGCCGAAACCAAGGGCAAGGTCATCGCCCACACCAAGCTGCTGGGCGGTGGTGAGTCGGACACGATCACCTTCGACGCGCCCAAGGAAGCCGGCACCTATCCGTTCCTCTGCACCTTCCCGGGCCACTTCGCGCTCATGCAGGGCACGATGACCGTGAAATAATTTCCTTTTCGCAAAAAAGGCGGCCCCTTCACCGGGTGCCGCCTTTTTTCGTTTTGCGCCGTTCATTTCATCGGCAAACGGGCGGTCTGCCGACCCATGGGATCGAACTCGATCCGTTCGTTCCATTTGCCATCCCGTTCCGGATCGGACCATTCGACCACCGCCACGCCATTCTTGTATTCGTAACGGAACAATGGATTGCCGGAGCCGCCCGGGGTGACGGTCCGCTCCACGATTACGCCGTTTTGGAATCGCGAGCGGCTGTCGAACGCGCCGTCGAAATCGAGATCCTGCTCCGCTGCGATGACGATGTCTTCGTGCATCGCGAACCGGACGTCCCACTTCCCATCGAAGTTGTTGTCCTCGAAACTTTCGGTGGCTCGGCCCTTTGTATCGAAGATCGAGCGGGCATCCACCTTGCCATCGCGATTGCGATCGAGATCGACTTTCGTCGGTTGAACGGACTCGCGGGTTTGCTTCATGCCGGCGATCATCACGGTGACTGCGGCCACACCCACCACCACGGCAATCCAAGCGGGCAGTCCGCCGCGTTTGGGCGGCTCCACGGTCGCCGCGCGTGGCACCCCGAGGAGATCGCACGCCTGATCGGCCTCTTCGTCGGCCACCGCCAGACGAATCCCGGAACTAGCCAACAAATACGGCGCGGTAGTCGCGGTCGCTTCATCGAGCACATCCGCCTCAATGCCCGCATCTGCCAATTTCGCCCGGGCCAAATGCGCTTCTTCCAGTGTGCCGCAACGTTTCACCACCCTCATGCCGCAGCGTGGCACGAGGCGGCTGCGGCGGTCACTTCGGAAATCCATGGAGATGTTGCGGCGCGAAAGCCCGCCAATCCGTCGGCACCCATGTAACGCCCTAGCACTTCATCCGGCGCTTCACGCAGATCGACCAGCACGAGCGCGTCCAACACATTGGCGAAATCCGGATCGACGTTGAACTCCAACAACGTGGCATTGAGTTTCAAATACTGGCGCAGCAGGACCGGCACTCCTTTGCCATCGGGTTCCAATCGCGCGATGGCGGCGGAAACTTCATCGATCGAATCGAGGCGCGCGCTGATTTCCGCCGCCGCAGGCAATCCCCCGAGGTAGGGATGCAACGGACGGACGCATCCCGCGAGATGAACGTCACGCCGGCTGCCACGCATGAAACGCACGATCAAATCCTGCGAAAGCGGGCTGTAATCGTCTGAAATACTAACCGGTCCGAATAACCGGGCGTAACGCGGATGGTTCGCGACGAACCGGCCGATGCCCCGCCAAAGAAGGCCGAGAGGATGGATCGACTTCTGATAGGCCGGAGCCACGAACGAGCGCCCGAGTTCGAGGCCGGGCGTGAGGTGGTCGAGGAACGGATCGCCTAACTGGAACAAGGTGGAGGTGTAGAGTCCCTCCGCGCCGAACCGCGCCAAAAGTTCATCCGTTCGCCCGAGACGATACGCTCCGGCGACCGCTCCTGCCTCGCGATCCCACAGGAAAAGATGCAGGTAAAACGCGTCGAAACGGTCCAGGTCGAGCGCCTTGCCACTGCCTTCGCCCACCGCGCGGAAGCTGATTTCCCGCAAGCGACCGATCTCATGCAGCACGTGGGGAATATCCGTCGCTTCGGCGAGGAACACGTCGAAGCGCGATTGGGAAACGAGCGGGCCTGTTTTCCTCAGCCGGACGATTTCCCTGCGCACGGCCACCGGATCGGCGGGCGCGGCGATCGTTTCGAAATCCATCCGGCCGCCTCGCGGGAGCACGGCGGCAGCGCTGAACTCTTGATTCATCGGAGCCACAACATGGCCACGGCTCGCCCGGCGTCCATTTTGTCACCCCGACAATTCCGTCACGGAAACGGCACGGCTTCCAAGCGCTCGCGGAGAAACGCGGTGCGCGCTTCAGCGGGCAAAGCCGCCAGTTCCCCGGGCGAAATCCATTCGCCCACGCGACAGGTGACCGTCACTCCCCGCGCGGCGAGAATCACCCGGGGCAGCAGCACCGTGCGGACCATCGGATGCAGCCCGCCGCCGAGATGAAACCACGGCGGATTCGCCCCGAAAAACTTCAGCGGCAAAACCGGCGCCGACGCTTTCACCGCCAGCGACGCAATGTGCGGCGACCAAGGCCCATCGGCGATTTTCCCGAGATGCGGTCGCCACGTGGAAACCTCCCCGGCGGGGAACACCCCGAGCAATCCACCGCCGCGCAGGTGATCGAGCGCCGCTTTCAACGTCATCGCGTTCCGCCTCGCCGCGTCGCGACCGCCAAGGATCGACAGCGGCAGGCAAAACGGACCGATGCCGGGCGCGCTGGCTGCGACTTCGTTCGCTAAAATGAGATAGTCGCTCCGTCGACGCAGCCCGAGGGCGATCTGGGCAATCGCGTCCGCACCGCCGAACGGATGGTTCGAAACGATCACCGCCGGACCTTCCGCCGGGATCGTTTCCAGCGCGTTCCCCGCATCGATTTCCAAACCGAATCCCGCGAGCAAGGCGTCGGCGGGATTCGCCGCTTGAGCGGCCGCTTCGAAGATCGCGCGCGCCCGCTTCACGCCGAGCACGGATTCGATCGTTTCCCGCAGCGTCCCACGCCAGCCATTGCCGGCGAGCGCGGGCAAGACCGCGGCGGCATCGAGGAAACGCCCGGACGAGCTGGAACGAGCGCGCGTTTCCTCGGACACTCAGGCTTTGTTTTTGAGTAGATCGCGGATTTCCGCCAATAGCTTCACGTCCGCCGGAAGCTCGGCCGGACCTTGCGGCGCGGCGGGTTTTTCGAAGCGCTGCTTCGCCAGCGTGTAGGCTTTCACCACGAGAAAGAGGGCGAAGCCGACGATCAAGAGGCTAATGATCGAGTTGAGGAAGGGGCCCAGGTCGATCAGCTTCTCTTTCCCATCGACCATTTTTTTGGCGAGCGGCACGGCGCCGACCTCCGTCGTCCCGGTGCCGAAGGTAATGGCTGAGAGCAGCAGTTCGGTGAAGGCTTTCACCACATTGCCAAACGCCGCGCCGATGATCACGCCAATGGCGAGGTCGAGCATGTTTCCCTTGAGGATGAATTCGCGAAATTCTTTGAGCATGGTTCGATGGAGTGAGGATTCCTCCTAGCGAATCGCAGAATTCGTTAGAAAATCCAATCCGCATTTCGCCAGCGGGCCTCTGTGACGGAATTGCCAGGGACAAGGCGGCAGCATGCCGCCAACCCCCATGATGCCGCTTCGAAAGCGGCACTCCATTGCCCTTTGACATCGCCCGGTCCGGCCCCCACCCTGCCGCCCGCAACCCCATTTCTGATTCCATGGCCTACGATCTCATCGTCATCGGCGGCGGCCCGGCCGGCTACGTCGCCGCCATCCGCGCCTCCCAACTCGGCAAAAAAGTCGCCTGCGTCGAAGTCGACCGCGCTGGCGGCACCTGCCTCAACTGGGGCTGCATCCCGACCAAAGCGCTCCTCAAGAACGCCGAAATCTACCAAACGCTGACCAAGAAGGCGGCGGAGTTCGGCCTGAAGTTCGATAACCTTTCCTACGACTGGTCCGCCGTGGTCGGTCGCTCCCGCAAGGTCTCCGACAAACTCGCCGGCGGGATCGAGTTCCTCTTTAAGAAGAACAAGGTCGATTACGTCCGCGGCCTCGGTTCGATCGAAGCGCCAGGCAAGGTCGGCGTCGTCGCGGCTGATGGCACGAAGCAGACGCTCGAAGCCAAGAACATCCTCATCGCCACCGGCGCGAAGTCCCGCCCGCTGCCGCCGCTGCCCTACAACGGCACCACCGTCATCGGCTCGAAGGAAGCGATGACCCTCGCGAAGCAGCCGGAAAGCATGATCATCATCGGCGCCGGCGCGATCGGTGCGGAGTTCGCCTACGTTTACAACGCGTTCGGCACCAAGGTGACGATCGTCGAAATGCTGCCGCACTTGCTGCCGGTGGAAGACGATGAAATCGGCGACGCGTTGGAAAAATCCTTTATCAAGCAGGGCATCCGCTGCCTCACCAACACCAAGATCACCGCGACCGCCGACAAGGGCACCCACGTCGAAGTCACCGTCGAAGGCCCGAAGGAAAAGGGCGTGCTCAAGGCCGACGTCGTGCTCGTCGCGATCGGCGTGCAGCCGGTCCTGCCGGGTGGCCAACAGCCGAAGCTCACCGATCGTGGTTTCATCGAAGTGGGCGACCGCTACGAAACTTCCATTCCCGGCGTTTACGCGATCGGCGACATCACCGGTCCGCCGCTTCTTGCCCACACGGCTTCGTTTGAAGCGATCCAGGCGGTCGAAGGTCTCTTCGTCGTCGGCCACAAGCCACGTAAGGTGACCAATTTCCCCGGCTGCACCTACTGCCACCCGCAGGTCGCTTCCGTCGGCAAAACCGAGCGCGCGCTCAAAGCCGAAGGCATCGAATACACCGTCGGCAAGATCCCGTTCGTCGCCATCGGCAAGGCGATCGCCGCAGGCGAACCGGACGGCTTCGCGAAACTGCTCTACGGCAAGAAGCACGGTGAATTGCTCGGCGCCCACATCATCGGCGACAACGCCACCGAACTCATTGCCGAGATGGGTCTGGCGCTCGACCAGGAACTCACCGCCGAGGAAATCCACGCCACGATCCACGCCCATCCGACGATGAGCGAAGTGATCCACGAGGCCACCCTCGCCGCCGAAGGCCACGCGATTCACTTCTGATCGCTTCGCTGCAAAAGCATTCCAAAAAAAACGCCGTCCGGGAAACCGGGCGGCGTTTTTTTATCGGGAGATCTCTCTCTCCGCCAGCTTCAGATTACACCTTGATATGCTTTTTCATTATCACTAACTTTAGTTTTTCACAACCGTCCACCTGACTCGACACCATGAACGATGGCATCAACAAAGTTCTGGTCTTCGGGTCCCAGATTCTGGCACTGGTGCTGGTGATGACGGGAACGCTGTTGCAGCGGGCACAATTGAAAAGCGCCCGTCCGCCCGGCATCCGCGATCAGGTGGTGGATTCACGGACGGGCGATCGCTACGCCAGGCTGTGGCAGGATCCCTTGGAGCGCTTGACGGAGTTCAAGACCAGCGAGTCCGCCAAGGAAACAGCCACGCCAATCACGCCCGCTGGCGGCGGTTCACCCGAGCAGACTTCGAAACTCGAAGTATTCCGGTTGGGAAACCTTTCCGTGCCGTTTCCCAAACAGGCACCCTTGTTGACTCAACTGCTCAATCGCGGCTTCGAAGCGGATCTTTCCCGGCAATATGTGTTCTGGAATCTGGTCGATGCCCGCCCAACACCGGAAGCCCGAGAAGTCCGTCTCCGCGCTCGTTACGCGATGGTCTCCACCTTGGCCGCCGCGGGTTATCAGCCGATTTTCGACACCTCGCTCGCGTTGCTGAAAAATCCCGCTTCGTCGGATTTGCGTTCGGCGCAAGGCTATCTGGAGGTTTTCGAACGCGTGACGAAAAGCGATCGCCAGCGCGTCTACCTGGCATGGGTCCGCCAATCGAGTTCCTACGAACCGGGCGAAACGCTCCCGGCGATCGATCATCCCGACGCCGTTAAAACCTACCTGAATCTGATCGGACTGAGTCCCTTGCTGTCCTTCGATCCGACCAAGATCGTGATCGTCCATCACGGCGGCAGCGACCAACTCCGGTCCTTCCTCCATTCCGGCAAAGCCATCGCCACCGAAAGCGAGCGCAAGCGGCCTTTCCCGCAGACTTTTTTCGTCCGGGCAACCGTCGCACCGCATCAACTCGGGTATTCCGCGGATCGAAACGATCACGCGAGCGTCGAGGACCTTCAGGCCGTGGTCACCGACGACGAACTGGTTCGCAGGCTGATCAAGGAACTCAAGCTGCGGATCCCGGCGCTTCAATCCCATGACCAGGCGAAGCGGATCCTCGTTTTTACGGAATCGGACAGCGCCTACGGCCGCAATTTCGCCCAATTGCTACGGGATGAACTGCGCGATCTGGCCACCGTCGAAGTCTACAGTTACCTCCGCGGGCTGGACGGCCTGAACGAACAGGAAAAGCCGGCGGGCGGCGCTCCCGACTCCGGCGCGAAAGCGCTGCCGGGGAGGGCGTTCACGGAAAAAAGTTGGGGCACGAGCCAATACGATTACCTCACCCGGCTGGCGTCGAAGCTGCAATCGAATCGCGCCGCGGGCAAACCGCCGATCGCCGCGATCGGAGTGCTTGGCAGCGACGTCTACGACAAGCTGCTCGTGCTCCAGGCGCTGAATCAGGAACTGCCCTGCGTGCCTTATTTCACCACCGATCTGGACAGCGTTTACCTGAACCGCGACCACCTGCCCTTCACCCGCAACTTGCTCATCGCTTCGGGCGACAGCCTGGACCCGCCTCCCAACAAAAGCGTGCCCGACTGGGAATTGCCGCCGATGCGAGACAGCTACCAGATTGCGCTGATCAAGATGGTCCAAGGCGTATTGGACGCGCCGTGGGATGAAAAATGGCGACCCGCGCGGAACGATGCGGGCGTGTGGGAAGTTGGCACCGGTGTGTTGCTACCCTTGCCAGAAGCCCGGACCGGTGATGGCTGGCTGAAACTGGTCTCCTATCCGTGGTTCAACCGCGGGTTATTTATCGCCGGACTATTCAACGCGTTCCTCATCCTCGTCGCCGCCTCGGCGCGGACCCGCGGCGACGACGGTTTCCCCTCGCGGTTGCGGCCTGCCGCCTATCGGTTCCTGTTGTTGCAAGCCTTGGTCTCCAGCGGGTTGCTCGCCGTCATCGCCGGCTTGGTGTTCGCCTCGGCATTGCCCTCGCCCGGCATCGTGGCGGCGGTGTGCAAGGGCATCGCGGTGGTCGTGCTGCTGGTGCTAGGTTTCCGCCGGATGCGAGAAAAGGTACGGCGGAGCGACCGGGGGTGGAAGCCGTTGCTGGGAGATCCCGTGAGCATCGGCGCGTTATGGTTGCTGGCGGTCTTGCTCAGCTTGGCGTGCGTGATCGGGAAATCCGGGGGCAAGTTCCTGTTCGACGAACCGCTGGGGTTGGTGACGGGCACCGGCATCTGGCCAAGCGTCGCGCTGCGTTTGGCCGCGTTCTTGGTCGGGTTGTTGTTGCTCGCCTTCACCTCGAAGATCTTCGTCGAGCAAGGCCGGGAGGTCCGTCGAGATCTCGGGGGAGCGGGTCATTTGCCGCTCGAACAACCGCTGCAAGACACGTCGATGACGCTGCTGCGTTTATTCGATGCGGCCACGCCGCGGATCCCGAACTGGCTCCGGAATTGGTTCGTGTTTGAACCGGCCCAACGTCAGGCCGCCGCTGGGGATCGCCTGTCCAGCGGCACGCTCAACGCCTGTGTGATGGAGTGCTTCAACTCCGACCGCCGGGTGCGGCGGGTGATTCTGATGGCGATCGTCTACTTCATCTTTTCGGTAGTGCTGTTCTCGATTTGGACGCCCTCCGTGCCGGCCCGCGGCGGCCTGACGTTTTTCTTCGAGAAATTCAGCATCAGTTTCGGCGTCGGCCTCTACATCATCCATCTCTGCTTCTGCGTCGAACTGCACTTCTGCACCTACGAGATCATTCGCCGCATCACCGGCGCGTTGCCGGATCAACAGGGCACGGGGTCAACCGCGCCCATCAGCAGCCGCGAACTGACTTTGATCGCGCGCGGCGTCGGCCGGTTAACCCGCATTGTCGGCTTCACGCTGCTCTACCCGCTGACGATTCTTTCCCTGATCCTGCTGTCGCGTCTGCGCTTGTTCGACGACTGGACGATGACTCCGAGTTTGGTCGCCACGTTGCTGATCGGCGTCGTCGTGCTCGTGGCGGTGTCGATCATGATCGTGCTCGCGAGTCTCGGCTGCCGCAGCAAGGTGCAGCAGATCCTCGCCCGGCGGGTGTCCCATCTCGAGGAAGATCTTGCCCGCCAACAAATCGAGAGCGCCCGGACCACCGCGGAAAAAACCATTTCCGAAGCCTCCCGGGATCTCAAGAAGCTCAGCGACGAAATCGACCAGCTCTCCAAATATCAGGAAGGCGCGTTCGCCCCGTGGTACAGCCAGCCGATCTTCGTCGCGATCCTTGCCACCGTGGCGATCTTCGGCAGCCTCGGCGCGGCAAACCCCCTGCTGTCGTGGTTCTTGGACGGCTCGTGAAACCTACGGCGGCGGCGAAGCGCACTTGCCTATCGCGCAGGAATTTTCCACAGCCCCCCGCGTGCCCGCTGAATCTCCTGCCACGTCTCGCGAAGCCCCTTGGGCAGCCGGCATTCGTGCCGCGCGGGCAAACGTGGTCCCGGGCTTGTTGGTCCAAGGCGTGATGCTCGCCATGCTGGTGGCCTATTACGGTTATCCGCCGGCCACGCGGTGGTTGAACGCGTTGGCGGAAGTCAAAACCCGCTGGGGTTACGGCTACTCGGCGCTCTCCGGCATGATCGCGGGCGGAGTGCTGCCGGAAATCATCCGGGTGATCGCGTTTCAAAAAGGCAAATGGCGACGGGCGAACACCCGCAACTTGTTCTTCGCCATGCTCTTTTGGGCCTTCATGGGCACCGTCGTGGACGGCTTCTACCGACTCCAAGCGGGATGGTTCGGTCATGAAGTGACCTTCGCCGTGGTGGTGAAAAAGGTGCTCGTCGACCAATTCCTCTACAACCCCGTCTTCGCCGGCCCGGTCACCGCGATGCTTTACGATCTCCATCACCGCGGCTTCCGCCGGGAGGTCGCGAGTGAATTTTTCACCCCACGTTATTACCGGGACGTCGTTGTGCCCACCTTGTTCGCGAACTGGGGGGTGTGGATTCCCGTGGTTTCGATTCTCTACTCGCTGCCCACTCCGCTGCAAATTCCGCTCCTCGGCTTGGCGCTGAGCCTGTGGGTCATGCTTTATTCCTGGATGAGCGAGCAAAGGAGCACCGCGCGTTGAAGGGAGTGCCGCTTTGAAAGCGGCATGGTGGGGGCTGGCGGTATTCTGCCGCCTCAGCCATTACGCCAACATCCGCTGAACGAGTTCGCTTTCCCCATAAAGAAACTCTCCTACGCGAAGCTTCGCCTTGCCGGGATTCGCCCGAATGTAGCGAGCACAACGCGCGAAGTGTTCCCAATCGCGGATCAGGCGATCAAAATAGCTTTTCTGCCAAACCGAGCCCGTCCGCCCGCGGCGTTCATTGATTTTACGCCCCGTAAAACCCTTCCAAGTGCGCAGAAGATCGGCGAGCGCGGTTTCACCCACGAGACTGGCAAGCACGTGGACATGATTGGGCATGACCACCCAGGCATGCAGGCGCGACCGCTCTCCTTCGAAATGCCTCAACGCATCGGCAACGATTTGCGCATCTGCCGGGTCGCGCAGGAAACATTCGCCCGTACCACGGTCGAGCCAGCGTTCAAAACGATGGGTGAATTTCCTCCGATATTCTTCCTCGACCTCAGGAGTCCAAGGTCGGGGAGGATGGGTCTCGTCCCAATGCTTACGCTCTTGGAGATAGGCGTGAAGCGGCTCCTGAGGAACTGCGTCCGCTAAACGAAAGGTGATGAAAAATGTCGCCCCCTGTTGGTCCCAGTGAGGCAAGCGATTCCCGGCGGTTTTGACGATGGCATCCGGGTTGAAGAAACGGAGAGGCGAATCCATGCCTCCTATAGGGTTCTTTTGAACATCTATAGTCAATGAAATGATATGTCTGAACAAAAAGGGAGGCGGCAAGAATACCGCCAGCCCCCACCATGCCGCTTGGAAAGCGGCACCCCTTTGCCCTAGCTTTCTCCGCGATGGAACCGCTGCGCACCGATGGGAAATTTTTCCGCACGGGGCAGAGTCGCGTCCATCTCACCAGCGTCACCTACGGCCCGTTTCCGGGCGGCTGGCCGGAATCGTTCGACAACGATTTTATCCGGATCGCGGCTGCCGGTTTCAATTCGATCCGGCTCTACGAAATGCCCGGTCGCATGTTGCTCGACGCCGCCCAACGCCATGGCTTGCGTGTTCTCGGCGGCTTGAAATGGGCGTCCGGCACGGACTTTTTCCGACGACCGGAACACTTTGCCGCAGCGCGCGTTTCGCTGGCGGAACACCTGCGGACCACTGCCGGTCATCCGGCTTTTGCGGGCGTGTATGTGGGCAATGAAATCCCGGCCGATCTGGTCCGTTGGATGGGCCCGGTCAACGTGCGCCGCGCTTTGGAGGAATTGATCGCAACCGGCCGCGCGCTCGCTCCCGATCTCCTCTTCGCCTACGGCAACTATCCGAGCACGGAATACCTCGAACCGGAAAACGCGGACTTCACCGCCTTCAACATTTATCTCGAAGACGAAGCCGCCCTGCGTCGTTACCTGAAACGCCTGCATCACCTCGCAGGCGACCGGCCGGTGGTGATGTCGGAGTTCGGCCTCGATTCGCAACGTCACGGTTTCGCCCGCCAAGCGGAACTGCTCGGCCGCGCCGCCACGATCGCGCGAGAAGAAGAAACCGCCGGCTTCACCGTGTTCGCGTGGAGCGATCGCTGGCACAACGGCAACGAAGTGCTCGATTGGGACTTCGGCCTGATTGATCGGGAAGGCCGGGCGAAACCTGCGCTGGCCGCGTTCTCGGATCTCCCATTGGAAATCTCCAATTCCTCCACTCGGATCTCCGTGATCGTTTGCACGCGCAACGGTCGCGAGCGCATCGGCGCCTGCCTGCGCGCAATCGAGCGAATGGCCGATGCGAACTTCGAAACGATTGTCGTCGACGATGGCTCGACCGACGGCACGGCAGAGTTCGTGGCGGAACAATTTCCCGGCGTCCGGCTGTTGCGGCTGGAACCCGGTGGTCTGAGCCGCGCGCGCAATGCGGGAGCCGCTGCAGCCTCAGGCGAAATTCTCGCGTTCACCGATGACGACTGCGAACCGGACACCGAATGGGTGACGCGGCTGCGGAAAAGATTCGCCGACGGACGATTCGCCGCGGCAGGCGGGCCGAATCTCGCGCCGCCCGCGCAATCCACCGCGCAGGCAATCGTTTCCGCCGCGCCGGGTGCACCCAGCCATGTGATGCTCGACGACGTCGAAGCGGAGCATTTGCCCGGCTGCAATCTGGCGGTGACGAAGGCCGCTTTCGACGCGATCGGCGGCTTCGATCCGCAGTTTCACACGGCGGGCGACGACGTCGATTTCTGCTGGCGGTTGCGCGACGCGGGTTATCGCTTGGGTTTCGTCGCGGGCGCCTTCGTCTGGCATTGGCGTCGACCCTCGCTGCGCGCGTTTCTCCGTCAGCAACGCGGCTATGGCATCGCCGAGCGATTGCTGCTGGCGAAGCATCCGCAACGGTTCAACGGTCGCGGCGAAGCGAAATGGGACGGCTTCGTGTATCAAGGCGGTCCCCTTCACGCGAACGAGAGCTCGGTGATCTATTACGGACCGATGGGCATGGCGGGCTATCAATCGGTCGCCGACCGGATGATGCCACTACGCCCGCTTGAGCCACGCTTCGATTCACCGTTCGCTCGGCTTTTGTTGGCGACTCTATGCCAGCTCCAGCCACTCGTCCGGTCCTGGGCGCGCAATGGCACCCTGTGCTGGAACAAGTCTTTCCCGACTCCGCGCTCGCCAGCGCCCACGCGCGAGTGGGAAATCTGGTCACCCACCGGCAAGACCCGCACCGATTTCCTAAGCGAGCTTCTTGCCGACGGCTGGCAACCCGGCGGCGAAACGGATCTCTGGGACGTGGAGAAAGACGGCACACGCGTGCAACTCGCCACCGAGCAATGCCAAGGCCCGGGCAAACGGACGCTGGTGCGGCTGTGGGGAGACGTTCGTCTCAAGGCGAGCTGAAAAAGGCGCTCGCCTGGTTCGCCGAGCCTCAAACCTGACGCGGGCGCTTGCCGGTCGCACGGCCCGCCGTTACAGCGGGGCATGGGTTTGCGCACCGCCGATTTCCACTACGACCTGCCGCCGGAATTGATCGCCGACCGGCCATTGGAGCGGCGTTCGGATTCGCGGATGATGGTGATTGATCGCGCGAAGGGCACCATCGAGCACAAGCGCTTCACCGACTTCGAATCGTATCTGCAGGCCGACGATTTGGTAGTGCTCAACAACACCCGCGTCATTCCGGCGCGCGTCTTTTCCGACGACGGCGGAATCGAACTGCTTTGCCTCGACCGCCTTTCGCCCGTGGAATGGCGCTGCCTGGTTCGCCCGGGCAAGAAGATGAAGCCCGGCCGCACGGTTCAAGTCGGCGGCATCACCGGCAAGGTCATTGAAGTTTTCGAAAACGGCGATCGCTTGATCCGTTGGGAATCGCCCGTCGATTTGGACGCTGTGGGCCATCTAGCCCTGCCGCATTACATGGGCCGCGAGGACGAAATCGCCGACCGCGAGCGCTACCAAACGGTCTTCGCCAAGGAAGAAGGGGCCATCGCCGCTCCAACCGCCGGGCTCCATTTCACGCCCGAACTGCTTGCCCGCGTGCCGCACGATTTCCTCACGTTGCATGTCGGCGTCGGCACGTTTCGCCCGGTGCAGGCGGATCGCCCGGAAGACCACGTGATGCACTCCGAGCGTTACGCGCTTTCCGCTTCCACGGCGCACAAGATTAACGCCGCAGGTCGAGTCATGGCGGTCGGCACGACCGTGACGCGAGTGCTGGAAACGCTTGGAGGATTGACGGTTGCGGATTGCGGATTGCGGATTGAAGAAAAAGACCAATCCGGCGAAACGGACATCTTCCTTTACCCGCCGTATGACTTTCGCGTGGTCGGCGCGTTGCTGACGAATTTCCACCTACCAGAAAGCACGCTGATCATGCTGGTCAGCGCCTTCGCCGGTCGCGAGCTGGTGATGGAGGCTTACCGCCAAGCGGTCGCCGAACGGTATCGTTTCTACAGCTACGGCGATTGCATGTTGATCGTGTGACGAGCGGGCGCTCTTTTCTCGCTTGGTGTATCCGGCTATAAACTCGCTAATTTGTCGTGATGAAACGAATCGAAAACGAAGATCTTCGTCGCAGTGAAATCTTCAACGTCAACTTCAGCGGCACCACGTTTCGAGATGTTAGCCTGGAAGACGCGAAGTTTACGGACGTCAATTTGGCGGGCGCTTCTCTCGAAGACGTTTCGCTGGCCGGCGCGGTAATTCGCAACGCGAATTGCTCAGGGGTTTCCATCGCGGACGCCCGCTACGATGGCATGCGAATTGATGGAATCCTCGTCACGGATTTGCTCGATCATTACCGGAGCGCGAACTGAGCCGATGGACAGCTGGCGAATCCCGCGACTTTGGGTGAACCTCGCTTTCCTCTCGGACGAGCCGTGGTAGTGTTAGGTTCCACGATCTCACGATGGACCTGACGACCGATCACCCTTACTGGGCGGTGAAGGATGGCATCCTCGCCAGTTATCCACCGCTCGAAGCGGACCTGCATTGCGAGGTCGCCGTGCTGGGCGCTGGGATTACGGGAGCGCTGGCGGCGGAAGCGTTGTCAGCGGAAGGCCATGACGTGGTCGTGCTCGATGCGCGTGACATTTGCCACGGCAGCACCTGCGCGAGCACGGCGCTCTTGCAATATGAGATCGACACCCATCTCGTCGACCTGATCGCGCGTTATGGCGAACCCATTGGGGCGATCGCATATCGCGCCTGTCATGAAGCGATCGATCGATTGGAGGAAAAAATCCGCACGCTCGCCATCGACTGCGCCTTTGTCCGTCGACCGAGCGTATACCTGGTGTCGCGCAATGAAGAGTGGCCCGTGCTGCAGCAAGAAGCCCGGGCTCGCCGACGCCTCGGCATCGAAGTCGAGGAATGGAGTTCCACGGATATCGCCGCACGTTTCGGCTTTGTACGTTCCGGCGCGCTCATGTCGCCGCAGGCCGCGGAGGTCGATCCCTATCGGCTGGCCCACGGTTTGCTCGCAGCCGCGCGGCGCAACGGCACCCGCATCCACGACCGGACCCGCGTGACGCAAATCGAAGAAACCACGGAGCATGTCGTACTTCACACCGATCGAGGCCGAAGGGTGAAAGCGCGGCATTTGATCGTGGCCACCGGCTACGAAAGCACTGAGCTCTTCGACATCGGCCAATTCGTAAAACTGACCAGCACGTTCGCAGTTGCCTCCGAACCCTTGAACGCGGGGCAACTCTGGTGGGAGTCGTGCCTGCTCTGGGAATCTTCCCGGCCCTATTTCTATCTTCGCGCGGATCGCGAGTCGCGCGCGCTGTTCGGCGGCGGAGATGTGCCGTTTCGCAACGCCAAAGCCCGCGACAAACTCCTACCCGCCAAGGCGAAACAGCTCGTGAAGGATTTCCACGAGCTATTCCCGGCGATCTCGATGGAGCCCGCCTGGACGTGGGCCGGCACGTTCGGGGAAACGGTCGATGGCCTCGCCTATATCGGCCGCTACGCCAAGCACCCACATTGCCTCTTCGCCCTCGGCTACGGCGGCAATGGCATCATTTACAGCGTGGTCGCGGCGGAAATGCTCCGCTGCGAGCTGGCGGGAAAACGGCATCCCTATGCGGACGCTTTCCGCTTCGATCGTCATTGAGCGAGTGGCTCTGCGCCGGAAAGCCGCCGGATGTGTCTAACAAATAGATTGAATTATCGTCATCTATCTTTCAGAAGGGAGGCTCATCTTTTATCTATGAACCCAGTATCACGATCCCAACGTCATCTCCTCCGTCGTGCCATGCCTGCTCTGATTGCGGGCGGTTTGTGGTCCACCCTGTCCGTCGCTTCGGCCGACTTCGTCCCGGTGCCCCTGCCCGACCCGCAGATCCCCGGCTACAAATTTCCGGAAAGTGAATCGACCATTCTAAAATGGGTCTCCGATTCATCATCCACCGATTCGACCGTCAGCACCGCAGCGAACAACAAAATTTACCTCCACGGTTGGGGCTTGTGGGCCGCGCTTACGGCGGAAACCGATCAAATGGACAACGGGCAAAAGCTGCGCGTGTTCGAAACCTGGCTGACTCCACAGGATATCACCGCCGCATCCGCGAAAGCCGCCACGCCCAATCTCCTTCAACTCAAGCGCCCGGCGAGGCCTCAGCTTCAGGAATTCAACCAGTTCAAGCACCACCGCAAGGGCAAGGATCCTCACTTGAAAGCCAATGGCACGCGGGGCACGGAAACCGTGCTGGGCTTTGTGAAATACGATCCCACCGCCGCCGATCACATCATGAAGCAAGGATTGCTGCAAAAATCCGTGCTCGATCAATTGCTGTCGTCCGGCGCTGACCAGATCCCCGTCTTTCCGGTCACCGGACTTTCGCTCAAGCCCGTTTTCCAGGTCATCAAGCAAAGCGACCTGATCGACGGCCGTTATTATCCATTACCGGTTTGGCCGGGGCCACCGTCCACCCCGCAACAGTGGGGTTCGGAAAAATGGCCGAGTTCCGTTTGGATCGACGTCCAAGGCGGCGGCGCGGGCAAGGGCAAGCTCGACACCAAACCGGCGAAAGACGGCAGCACGCGGACCGATGAAACCACCTACCCGGTTTCCAGCCTGATCAATTTCCGCCTCAACGCGGATCAGGCCACCGCGCTGAAAGCACAGAAGGCCACGGAAGGCGACTACGCGATTTTGGTCGCGATGCATGTCGCGGGCCGCGAAATCACCCGTTGGACCTGGCAGACCTTCTGGTGGACGCCGACGCCGGAAAATCCGCTGGAGCCGAGCTCGGTGGAAATCGCCAAAGCCCGCCCGACGCAAATCCAAGGAGCCCCGGCCAACTACGCGCTTTCGATCGCTTACACCACCGAGCTTCCATCGCCGCCGTATGTCGGCGGCAGCAACAGCGGCAACTCGATCTACGCCTACAATCCATGGCTTGAAGCGGGCTTCGGCCCGTCCGACCTGCCCGACTCGATTCCCGGCACCTATAACGGCCAGCCCGCCAGCAACAACTATGGCGTGCAGACCAATTGCATGAGCTGCCACGGCGCGGCGAACTACAACCCGAAGAGTCTGTCCACCGCCCCCGACTACTCGGGCGATCGCTACATCAGCCTGACCGACCCGCGCTTCGAAGGCACGCTCAAGGTCGACTTCCTGTGGTCGATTCCGGGCAACGCGAAGTAAGGAACAAGCTTTAAAGAAACGCGCTTTGGAAGCGCATGTGAAAGCCGGGCGGCATTCGTGCCGTCCGGCTTTTTGTAGAAAGAGAGACTCCTCAAGATTGAGTCAGCACGGAGTAACCGTCGCCGTCCAGTTCTAGGAAAAAGCCGACGGGCGAGCCGCTGATCACCATATCGCGCTGACGGAGGATATGGAGATTGGCACGGTTGAGTGCCGCGCGGACGGCGTCGTATTGCGGACTCCCCGAGGTGCTTACTTTCAGATCGAGAAGGGAAGCGGAACGAATGAGGACCACTTTGCCGTCAGCGCTGGCAGCGATTTTGAGTTTCTGTCCACCAACGGTGATGGAGCGGCTTGCCCCGCTGAAAAGGTTGCAGCTTTGGGTGAGTTTGTATGGGTGACTGCAGGTCGCGGTGATGCCGTCGACAGGCTGAAGTTGGACGGGTTTTCCGCCTGGCTTGAAGGTTGCGGTGGGCGATTCGGTCGCGGCCAGCGCTTGTTCACCGAGCTTGGCATTCACCGCATTGACGGCTTGCCGTGCGATGCCATCAATCGCTTCGTCAAAAGCCTTAGTGGCAAGTTGTTTGTCGCGGACGAATTCCGGTAGCGGGCGTTGATAACTGCTGGAAGCGGAAGCAAAGGGCTGGGCGAGGAGCTTTTCTCCGGCGGCACTGATCAGCTCAAAACGACCATAGAACGAAGGGCTCACCAAAATCTCACCGTTTTGCTTGCCCGTACGAACATAGCGGTAGTTGTCCACGATCACCTGGAAGCGGTTCGGCGAGTTGTCGCGGACCTTGCCTTTGAAGAATGGCTGCGCGGCGAGGCTCTTGCCGACGGACTGACGAATGCGGGAGGAAAGATCGGCCGGAACGGTGGCGGGAGCCTTTGCAATCGCGTCCGCATACCGGCTCTCGAACATGTTCTGCTGGATGGCCGCACCAATCTCAACGACCAGTTGCGCGCCAGCGCCTACCGCTGCGCCCGAGCCAAAGCTGCCACCACCCGTGACCACCACGGGAGCCTGAACATTATCGCTGCCGAGCGGCTTGCCATAGGCGGAGGACTGAACGGTTGGCGCGACGGCCAAGGACGACAGCGATGCCCGTTGGGCCTCGGTCCAGCGAGATGGAGCGCAGGACATGAGGAAGAGGGCAGGCGCAAGGAAGAGGAGATGTTTCATGCTGGCAGACGGTGTTTTCTTTTGCCCGGTGCGGAGATAAAGCAAAAAGCGTTCCCGTCCCGTCGCAACTGATGACATTTTCCCCTGTGCAAAAAAAACAAGCGCCGGAAACCGGCGCCTGCACATTCTGAAAGCAAAGCTTTCGGCTACATTCAATCCCCGCTCTTGAGCACCTTGATGAAGGCGTCCTGCGGGATGTTGACCTTGCCGAACATCTTCATCTTCTTCTTACCCTCTTTCTGCTTCTCGAGCAGCTTGCGCTTACGGGTGATGTCGCCGCCGTAGCACTTGGCGGTGACGTTTTTGCGCATGGCGGAAATCGATTCGCGAGCGACGATTTTACCGCCAACTGCTGCCTGGATGGCGACGACGAAGAGGTGCTGCGGAATGACGTCCTTGAGCTTGCTCGCAAGCAGGCGGCCGTAAGACTCGGCCTTATCGCGGTGAACGATGGTGGAGAACGCTTCGACCGGATCGCCGGCGATGAGCATGTCCATCTTGACCATGTTCGCCGGGCGATAGCCGGCGTGCTCGTAGTCCATCGAACCATAACCGCGGGTCATCGACTTCAGCTTGTCGTTGAAATCGACGAGGATTTCGCCGAGCGGCAGGACGCATGAGAGCATCACACGCATGTCGTCGATGGTCTCGGTGTTCGTCACTTCGCCGCGCTTTTCGAGCACGAGCTGCATCATGTCGCCGATGTAGTCGCCGGGGACCATGATGTAGACATTCACGATCGGCTCGCGGATTTCCTGAATGACCTGGGTCTCCGGGAAAAGCGTCGGGTTATCGACGATGATTTCGGAGCCGTCGGTGAGGGTCACTTGGTAGATCACCGACGGATAGGTCGAGATCACGTTCATGTTGAACTCACGACGCAAGCGCTCCTGGATGATTTCCATGTGGAGCAGGCCGAGGAAGCCGCAGCGGAAGCCGAAGCCGAGCGCGGTGGAGCTTTCCGAGGAAAAGGTGAACGCGGCGTCGTTGATCTGAAGCTTGGCCATCGCGGCCTTGAGCGCCTCGTAATCGGACGACTCGACCGGATAAATGCCGGAGAAGACCATCGGCTGGATCTCTTTATAACCGGGCAGCGGCTCGGGGCACGGATGGGTGTTGTCGGTGATGGTGTCGCCGATCTTCGCCTCATCGGCGGATTTCATGTTGGCGATTACGTAGCCGACATCGCCCGCGACGAGCTTTTCACGCGCGCTCATCTTCGGCGTGAAGACGCCCACTTCCTTGACCTCGTAGGTCTTGTTGGTGTGCATCAGCTTCACGCGCTGGCCTTTCTTCACCGTGCCGGAAAAGACGCGGACATACGAAACGACGCCGCGATAGGTGTCGTAGATCGAGTCGAAAACCGAGCAGCGCAGGAGCTTGTCCGGGTTTTCCTCCGGGGCGGGGACGCGGGTGACGACGGCTTCGAGGATGTCGATGATGCCGATGCCCGCTTTCGCGGAGGCGGGAATGGCGTCTTCGCCGGGGATGGCGAGGATGTCCTCGAGTTGCTTGCGGCACTTGTCGACGTCGGCGGCGGGCAGGTCGATTTTGTTGAGAACCGGGATGATCACCAGGTTCTGCGCATGGGCGAGGTGGAGGTTCGCCACCGTCTGGGCTTCCACGCCCTGGGCGGCGTCGACCATCAGGATCGCGCCTTCGCAGGCGGCCAGCGAGCGGGCGACTTCGTAGGAGAAATCGACGTGGCCGGGGGTATCCAAGAGGTTGAGCTTGTACGTCTTACCGTCCTTCGCCTTGTATTCCATCGCCACCGGGTGGCTTTTGATGGTGATGCCCTTCTCGCGTTCGAGATCCATGGCATCGAGGAGCTGAGCCTTTTCGTCGCGTTGGGCCACGGTGTTGGTGGCACCCATCAGGCGGTCCGAGAGCGTGGTTTTCCCGTGGTCGATGTGGGCGATGATCGAGAAATTGCGAGTCAGCTTCGTGGGCATGGCAAGTCGGGTCGGGGACGGAGCGGGCGGAAGAGAACCACGAAGTACACGAAAGGCACGCAAAATCAACGGCAAGGGGAGGAACCGGAATTACCATGGAAGGCCAATTCCTCGGATTCGGCAGTTGGCGGGCGGGATTCCATTTGATAACTCCGCGCTCTTGCACCGAAGATTTCAAATCGAAGACTTGCTGGAACAGGACGGTCATGGGGTGACATTTGAAGCCCTTGATCGCGAATCCGGGAAAGCCGTCGTGCTGCGCCGTTACTTCCCGTTTGGCCGCGATGGCGGCGGTCTTTCGCCCGTCCAAGCGCAGGATTACGAAGCCCTATATACCCAACTCGCGGACGTCCGTCACAACGGCATGCGATCGCTCGTCGCCGGCGGTTGCGACCCACAGGACGCGATGCCATTCCTGGTTTCGGAGTTGGTGGCGGGTCCGACCTTGGCCGACGCCCTGCGGCTGGGTCCGATCGCCGCAGCTTCGATCGTCGCTCTGATCGATCGCGCGCTGGAAGTCAGCGCCCTGATTTCTGAAGCGCTCGACATGCAAGCGGTGTGGGTGGAAACCGCGCCGTCGGCGATCGTGGTCAGCGAAGACGATCCGCAGCGCGGCTTCACCTTTTGGATTTCCCCGCTCAATTGGTTGCACGAGGCAGACACGCATCCGGGCCTTTCGCCCGTGCTGGAACTGCTCCGGTCCGTGATGGGGAAACCCGCGCCCGGCGATGACCTCCGCGTCCTCAGTGGGTTGAAACGTTGGGAAAGCTGGCTCGCGGCAAACCTTTCGGCCTCACCCGCCGAGGCTCGCAAGACGCTCAAGCCCACCGTGCTTGCTCCGGCCCAGCCGCCGGGTCCGCAACCTCGACCCGTCGCGGCAGCTCCGCAAAAGGCCGCGCCTCAGCCGGTGAAAGCCGCTGCCGCCGTGGCAAACGTGACGGCGGCTCCGGTCAAGGCCACGCCCACCCCGGTAAAAGCGACACCGGCCGCTCCGGCGGCGAAACGCTCGCCCGCACCCGGCGTCCCGGCCGCTCCTCCCGCGCCGACGACCCAGGCGCACCCTTCGCCCCCGGCCAGACCCTCTCCCCTTTCCCGCGCTGTCGCAGCCGATCAGGATCTCGCGAAAAAGAAATCCAATCCCTTTCTGCCCATCCTCACCATCGTGGTGCTGCTTCTTTGCGCCGCCGCCGTCGGCTACCGGCTCTGGCAGCGCAACGAAGCGCTCAAAGTCAAACCGGCGCCCACCGACGAGATCGACCGGGAAGAATACCAGCGGGCGATTGACCGCGCCATTTACGGCGAAGGCGGCAAGAAGTAACTCACGCCTTGTTGCGACGGAACCGACGCAGCACGAGATCCAGCGATTCCTTCGCCTCCGCCACGCGGAGCAATCGTGCGAGCCCGAAGTAGGTGAGCGCGGCGAGGCCGATCGTCGCCGCCAGCCAAACCACCCGGGCGAGTTTGGACATGCTGGAAAGATCGTGGAAGAGGAAGCGATCCGCCGCGAAGCACACGCCGGCCATCACCCCGCCCGCGAGCAGAAGTTTACCGCACAGCACCGCCAGCGATTTCGTTTCCAGCCCCGGAGCGATCCGGCCCATCGCTAGATAGAGGATGAGGAAATTGATTACGGCCACCAAGCTGGTGGTCGTCGCGAGCGCTTCCACGCCCATGCCGCGAACCACCACGAGGTACCAGTTCGAGGCGATGCTCAACGCGATCGCGAGAAAGCTGACCAACATGGGAATCCAGCGGCGGTCGGCCGCATAAAACGCCGGTTGCAGCACTTTCAGCCAGGAATACGCGAGCAAACCGATGCCGTAACCCCGGAGCGCGGCGGCGGTCATTTCGCGGGCCTGGGCGCTGAAATTGAACCACTCGAACAACACGCTGACGATCGGTCCGGCCAGAAACACCAAACCCAGCGCACACGGCAACACGAGGAAACTCACCAGTCGGACACCGCGCGACAGCACCGAGGCGAACTCGGCATTCACGCCATTCACCGCGGCGCGCGACAACGCGGGCAGGGTCACCGTCGCCACCGCCACACCGAACACCCCGATAGGGAGTTGCATCAGACGGAAGGCGAAATTGAGCGCGGACGCCGCTCCTTGGCCCACCGCGAAGGCGAACTGCGTGTTCACCACCACGTTGATCTGCACGACTGACGCCGAAATCACCGCCGGACCCATCAGGGAAAAAATTTTCCTTACGTCCTTGTCGCCCCACTGCCAATCCAACTTCCAGCGGTAGCCAAGGCGGTGCAGCGACGGGAGCTGGCAAACGAGTTGGCCGAGGCCACCGATCAAAGTTCCGATGGCGAAACCGGTGATCGTTTTCGGCCCCATGTGGGGATCGAGCCAGAGCCCGATCCCGCTGCCCGCGACGATCGAGCCGAGGTTAAAAAAGCACGACGAGAGCGCCGGGATGCCGAAGACCTTGCGCGAGTTGAGGATGCCCATCACCAGCGCCGCCAGGCTGACCAGCAGGATGAACGGCCACATGATCCGCGTCATCAACACGGTCAGCTCGAAATACTCCGGCGTGAAATGATCCGCCCGGCTGCCACTGAGCAAACGCACCAATTGGGGCGAAAACACGATGCCAATCAGCGTGATCGCCGACATCAGCACGGACATCAGCGTGATCATGCGGCTCGCCAACGGCCACGCGCTTTCCGGACCGGTGGCCTCGGCGCGCTTGGAAAAGGTCGTCACGAAGGCCTGGGAAAGCGCGCCTTCCGCGAACAAATCCCGCAGCAAGTTCGGAATCCGGAAGGCCACGACGAAGCAATCCATCAAGATGCCCGCGCCGAAAAACGCGCCGAAAATCACGTCGCGAATCAACCCGAGCACCCGGCTCGCCATCACGGCCGCGCTGACTTTCCAAGTGGCTTTGGCGGACATGAAGCGAAAAGTCCTAGTGACTAAGCCCTAATGACAAACGAAGAAGGAAAGACGAAGAAACGGAGAAAAACTCACTTGGCGGACGCGCGACGAAGGCGATCCATGATGGCGACGCCCAGGCCAACTTCGCTCACCGGTTCGGCGACGATCGCATCAAGGCCCGCTTCGTCGAGTTCTCGCATCACGAAGAACAAACGCAGCGCTCCTTCGGCCAGTTTACCGCTGCCCGGACTGAGCGATTCGATCCTCGCCCATTCGTGCGCGCCGACATAGCCGTCCTTTTCCGCACCGCGATAGCTGAGCAGCCCGTAGCGTTTGCCCGGCTCCGGTTGGAAATCCTCGGGCGAATCGAACATCAGCAGCGGCGTGCGCGGCGCGTAGTGGCTCGCCAACTGGCCCGGGGCGTGCGGCAGTTCGCCCGGACGTTCCTTCGCCCGCTCGACCTTACCGTATTGCTGAAGGTCTTCTTTCGACACCGGACCTGGACGGAGCAGTTTGAAAATCGGCTTCTTCCCCTCGCGCGGCTCAATCGCGATGATCGTGCTTTCGAGGCCTTCCGAGCACGCGCCGCCATCGATGATGAGCGGAATGTGGCCGCCGAGTTCTTTCATCACTGCGGCCGCGCCGGTCGGCGAAATCCGGCCGAAACGATTGGCGCTCGGCGCGGCGATCGGTCTGCCGAGTTCACGACCGATTGCGCGGAAAATCGGATGCGCACTCTGACGGACGGCGACCGTCGGCAACCCGCTGGTGACCAAATCCGGCACCCCGGCCTTTTTCGGCAACACGAGCGTCAGCGGACCCGGCCAGAAATTCGCGGTCAGACGCTCGACCACATCGCGGATCGGATCGTCGATTTCCGCGACTTCCTCGATCTCCGCCTTGCGGCTGACGTGGACGATTAGCGGGTCGAACGACGGGCGGTCCTTCGCCGCGAAAACTTTCGCGACCGCCTCCGGATTCAAGGCGTCGGCACCGAGGCCGTAAACGGTTTCGGTCGGCAGCGCCACGACTTCGCCGGCGGCGAGCAAGGCCACGGCCTCGCGCACGGCTTCTTTCATGTCGTCGTTGGTCGCGGAAACGATGCGGGTCTCGGTCACGGCGCGGGGCTTACCAGATCGAACCCGCCCCGGAAACCCTCATTTCGGGAACGTGAAGTGGTCGTGTTCGCTATTTCAAGTTGAGCGGGCACATTTCTCATGGATCATAGGATTCGTCCTTAGGACGAATCCTATGATCCAATGACCAAAATGTCAATGGATGATTTTTTAATTTCACTGGACAAGCTCTTACCCGCTACCTAAAAGTGTCCTAAGGACACTTTTAGGTAGCGTATGAAACTAGAACTTGCGCTAACGCTTTCTCTCGGGGAATTGTCGGAGCCGGTAGTCACGCGCTACCGCTTGGGAGTAATCTTGCACCAACTTTACATCGCCAAAGCCTTTCAGGGGGAGCCTTTGAACCACTTGGCGCGGGAGTTTGCTGGCGTAACTGAATTCAATCACGCGCTCCGCTTGTTGGAGGCCTCCGGCATTTTGAAAAGCCACCCGAATTTCCCGAAGAAAGCTTACAGGCTTCTGGGGAGAAAAGAAGAGAGTGCCGAAGAGGCGGCATGCGCTATCGATCCCTTTTGTTACGTGTCGCATCTGAGCGCCATGAGCCATCACGGGCTAACGAATCGACTCCCGGTAAAACTTTTTCTTTCAACGCCTGATCCTCGACGCTGGAAAGAAGAAGCTCAAAAGCAGATGGAGAAAGAACTCGGAGACGAGTTCGAGACTTATTTGTCCGCAGGGTTGCCGACCTTAACCCGTCTAAGCATGACCCGCATTGGTCAGACCGAGGTGCATCGATTCCATTCCCTTCACTGGGGTGCCTACAAGAACGTGCGAGGCAAGACGATCAAGGTGTCCACCATCGGTAGAACTTTTCTCGATATGCTTCGGAATCCCGAATTATGCGGCGGGATGCACCATGTCATTGAAGTCTTCGAGGAACACGCTTCCCTCTACCTTTCCGCGATCGTGGGGGAAATCGATCAACACGGAGGCCCCATCGACAAGGTGAGGGCGGGCTACATTCTTGAGGAAAGGATGGGGCTCGAGGATTCCGCCTTCGGAAAATGGATGGAGTTCGTGGCTCGCGGTGGTTCCAGAAAACTCGATCCTTCGGAAGAATATCAGCCGCAGTGGTCTTCGAAATGGTGTTTGTCGCTCAACCTCTGATTCATACATAGGGCCATGGAAACGGTCACTTGCGATCTCGCCTCATGGATCGAGGCTGGGCCTGATGCTCAACGGGAATTTCGCCAAGCCGTGCACCTCATTCTGACGGCGATCACGCTGGATGGAGAGTTGCGCGACATCATGGTGATGAAAGGAGGTCTGCTGCTGGCGATTCGCTATCAAAGCGGCCGATTTACCAAAGACCTCGATTTCTCAACTTCGAAGACAGGAAAGGACCTCGACTACGACGAGCTGCGGATGGCTCTTGAGCGAAATTTGGCCATGGCTGTGGCGGACTCCGACTACGATCTGGATTGCAGGATTCAGCGGTGCCGGGTCAATCCGCCGAATGAAGACGCGCAGTTTCCCAATATCGAACTGACGGTGGGATACGCATACAAGGGCACCCCGAAACACAAACGGCTGTTACAGAAACAATCGCCTACCACCATTGAAATCGATTTCAACCTGAACGAGCCGATATTAGGTGTCGAAAGCCTTATGCTTGGTGAAGGAGCGGCTTTGCGTGCGTACTCATGCTCCGATTTGGTCGCCGAGAAGCTGAGATCGCTCATGCAGCAGGAGGTTCGGAACCGTTACCGTCGGCAGGACATCTACGATCTACGGATGCTGCTTGAGAACGGGATCACCGAGGAGGGCAAGGAAGAGATCTTGCGGAGTTTGATGAAGAAAGCCCGTGCCAGAGGAATCGAACCAACGCCGGACTCGCTTGCGGCTCCCGAGATTCGCCGTCGAGCCGCACGCGATTACCAGACGCTGGCCGACGAGATTGAAGGAGAGCTTCCGAATTTCGATCAGTCCTACGGTGTGGTTGAAGCCTTTTATCGCGCTCTTCCTTGGGCGACCCTGCAAGGGGAAGCGCCGTAGACGAAAGAGCGGCTAAAGCATTTCCCTCACCGCTGCGACAAATAAATCGACGATCGTCCACTGCAGCGCCAGGCGACGAAGCACGCGAGCGCCAGGTAAAGCGCGTTGGCCGAACCGAACAATTCGATCCCCATGATCGCGCAGGCTAGCGGTGTGTTGGCGGCGGCGGCGAACACCGCGACGAAGCCCAGCGCGGCGAACAAATCTACCGGCGCGCCCAGCAAACCGGCGAGCGAGTTGCCCAAGGCCGCGCCGATGAAAAACAACGGCGTCACTTCGCCGCCTTTGAAGCCGGTCGAAAGTGTGATGACGGTGAAAACGATTTTCCAAAACCACGCGCCATGGACGATGCCGGCGGCACCGAAAAGCGAAGGCAAGGTGACGTCCTCCGGGTTCGGCGACCACACCCCGAGGCCCAAGTATTGCCGGGTGCCGAGCAGATGGACGAGGGCGATGAGAACCACGCCGCCAATCACCGGCCGCAACAACGGGCGCGGGCAAAGCTTCCTCATCCACCGGCCCGCGGCGTGGGAGATTTCCGCGAAAAACGCGCCGCAAAGCCCGAACGCCGCAGCCGCCAGCAGCACTTTCGCCAGCAAGGCCGCATCGAAATGGGCGGCCAAACCGGGCAGCGCATCGGTCGCGCCAAAGGCGACATCATATCGTGTGTGGGCGATCCCGAGCTGGTGGCAGGTCCAGTTTCCCACCAACGCGGCGACCAGGCACGGCATCAAAGCGTCATGACGGAAGCGACCGATCGTCAGCACTTCCAAGGCGAACACCGCCCCGGCAAAGGGCGTGCCGAAAATAGCGCCGAAGCCTCCCGCGACACCCGCCATCAGGAGCGTGCGGAAATTTTCCGGCTCCAGGCGTAGCGCCCGGCCGAACCCACTGGCGATGCTGCCGCCCATTTGCACCGCCGTGCCTTCACGGCCGCCCGAGCCACCGAAAAGATGCGTGATCAACGTGGCGATCAGCACCAACGGAGCCATCCGCCGCGGCACGCCCGCGCCGGGCTCATGGATTTGGTCGAGGATCAGGTTGTTGCCGCCTTCCGCCGGTTTGCCGAATTTTTCGTACAACCCCGCGCTCACCACTCCGGCCAACGGCAGCAGGTAAAGCAGCCACGGATAGTTGAAACGGGTTTCGGTCGCGCGGTCCAGACTCCAGGCGAAAAGGGCGCAGGCGCCTCCTACCGCAATGGCCAGCGGAATGACCCAGAGCAACCATTTCAAGGTTTGGCCCGTTTGTCGCCGGAGACCGCCGAGGAAAGCACGCATGACGGGGGGCGAAGTGTCTCTGCCGCGCGGTCCGAAACAAGACCGCTCGATGCGTTTGTTTGTAACGCGGCGAATTTTGCGATTCGTCGTCCCCCACCCGCCCATTATAGGGAAGGTCATGAACGATTCCGCCCAGCCCCCGAAGAACATCGTGCTCATCGGCTTCATGGGCTCGGGCAAGTCGACGGTCGGGCGCGAATTGCACCAGATGCTCGGCTACCCATTGGTCGACATGGATCACTGGATCGAGCAACGCGCGGGCAAACCGGTGGCCGCGATTTTCGCCGACGAAGGGGAACAAGCGTTCCGCGACATGGAAAGCGCCCTGCTCGACGAACTAGCGTCGCCTGAGGCACCGCGACGGATCATTTCCACCGGCGGTGGGGTGGTCGGCCGACCGGAAAATCGCGAGAAACTCCGCAAACTTGGCTATGTGGTTTGGCTGAAAGCGCCGGTCGATGTGTTGCTCGAACGCACGAGCCGGAATCGCGAGCGGCCGCTTCTTCACACCGAGAACCCGCGCGAACGCATCGAGGTGCTGCTCACATTACGGGAACCGTGGTATCAAGAAACCGCCCATCTCGCCGTCGACACCCACGGCCTCGACTCAAAAGAAATCGCCGCCGGCATTCTGGAAAGCGCGCGGTATTTTTTCACCGGCCACGCGAGCTGAGGCAGAGTGGCCGATGCTCCGCTTTCGGAGAGTGGAGGCGACGGTCCCCGTTGGCCGTCTACTCCACGAATCGGCTCGGGTGTTCCGCCAGATAGCGCAACGCGTCCGGGTGTATCCCGGAAATGAAGAACTGCGAACGGCCTGATGCGTCTTTGCCGGCTTTCCAGCATCTCAAGCCTTGGCGGCTGAACCACCATGAAGAGACAACGATACTGAAGAGCAGTGCATACCGTGCCGCCGTTGGCATGTTGTCCAACCAATCACTTCCAATCAGAAGCGCCATGACGAACACGCCAATCCCAGTGCTCCAATTCTCCTTCCAGCGGGAGTTTGTTGTCTCTACCGAAGCGAATGAACGCAGGGATAATTTCTCCACTCCCGCCTCCCACCCAAGGCTCCCGACGAGAGTCAGGATAAACGCGGCTAGCGCGACCCATGACCACACGCCGTCCAGAAGCTGAACCGCCGGGAGAAACAGGAGATAGCACAACCAGAACCATGGCCCGCTTGCAGCCGCTGGCGTCAGGCTCAGCGACGTCTCTTGCATTCTTCCCTCGGTCGAGCCATTCAGCAAATCGACCTTCGGCAATGTGGTGAACTGCCAGACCCGGAGCTTGTCTTCTTCGACTCGCCATTTCCCCGCCGTGGCCGCAAGGCGCTCCGGCGGAATGAGCGGAAGCTTTGGAGGCGGTGCGGGTTTCGCTTCGGACATGTGACGGGATGTTCTCGAAATAGGTCGCCGCTCTGACAGCTATCGCCAACGGAGACCGTTGCCTCCACTCACCGAAAAGCGGAGCGTTCGACTACTTTCTTACCGCCTCTGCCCACGATAACGATTCCGCGGGTCTTCTTCCTCTTTCACCGCCTCGTCGCGGTAACGCAGGATCCCCTTCTCCCGCAGGTTGCGAATGAAGGTCCGGGTATCGGTGCCGACTTCCTTGTCGTAGGCTAACGTGCCGAGCAGGCCTTCGCTCTTTTCCGCGCGAGCGATCGCGTTGCCCGCCTTGTCGGCGGCGTTGGCGATGGAATCCACCGCCTTAGGCACTTCCTTAAACGCCGGTTTGATTTCGGTGATGGCTTGGTCCGCGTTGGCGGTCGCCTGATGGAACGAACGGATCGCCTCGCGTGCCTCCGCCAGCGCCGGGGCAAGCTCGACGCTGGCCTTTTTCCACTCGGCGGTGGTGGCTTCGAAGTTGCCGATTGTGCTTTCGAGATTCGCCAGGTTTTTGTCGGAAAGGACCGACGCGTTCACTTTTTCCACGGTGTCGCCGAGGCGACCGGTCACGGCGCGCAGGTCGTCCACCGCGGCGTCGATTTTAATCAACGTGCCTTCGGACGACTTCATCAACCGGCGCACGTCCCGGGTGACTTGCTCGGCATTACTCTGAATCGCTTCAAGACCCGCCGGCCCGCCGCCCATCACGGTTTGATCGGGCTTCAAATAAGCGCCGGTTTGTTCGCTGGGAGGCGTGATGACCACGAGTTTGTCGCCGAGCAAGGAGGCCGATCCGATTTGCACGCTGGAGCCGGAAGGGATTTTCACCCGTTCGTCGATGGCCAGCATGGCTTGGACTTTGACCGATTCGGTGAGTTCGGGCGCTTTCTGGACCTTGCCGATTTTCGCGCCGCCCATGCGCACTTCCGAGCCTTTGATCAGGCCGGAAGCGTCATCGAAGATCACGTTAATCGTATAGTGGTTCTTCAATCGATCGCCGAAGCGACCGAACTGGACGATCAGCGCGCCAAGCAAGGCCAAGCCGATGAACAGGAAGAGTCCGACAAAGAATTCGGTGCGGCGTTCGGTGGAGGCCATAAGAGGAGAGCACGGAAAGAGTAATGCCTGTTTGGGAAACGGAAAGCCTCAGTCCCACGGTTCTCCCGAATCGCCCTCGATGAAGGCGCGCAGTTCGGGGTCGGTGGTGGCCTTGAGTTCCTCCGGCGTGCCGGTCCAGGTCACCCGGCCTTCTTTCAGGAAAACCACGCGGTCGGCGATGCGAAAGACGCTGCGCATTTCGTGGGTGATGACGATGTTCGTCATGCCGTGGTGCGACTGCAGGTCTTTGATCAAGTGGTCGATCGAATCCGCCGTGACGGGATCGAGTCCGGCGTGCGGCTCGTCGTAAAGCACGCACGCTGGGCGGGCGACGACTGCGCGGGCAAGGGCGACGCGTTTGCGCATGCCGCCGGAGAGGTCGGACGGCATTTTCCTTTCCTGCCCGGGCAACCGGACGATCTCCAGCGCTTCGCCCACGAGCCGGGCGATTTCCTTTTCGTTCTTCATCCCGTGCTCGCGCAGCGGAAACGCCACATTTCGCCCGACATCGAGCGAGTCGAACAACGCCCCGCCTTGGAACATCATGCCGATTTTCCGGCGAATCGGACCGAGCTGGCGTTCGCCGAGTTTGGAAATTTCTTCGCCGTCGACTTCGATCGTGCCCGCACGTGGCCGCAGCAAGCCGGGCAGGTGTTTGACCAGCACCGATTTCCCGCCACCGGAACCGCCGAGCAGCACCAAGGTTTCGCCGCGTCGCACGTCGAGATCCACGCCGCGCAGCACCTGTTGGCTGCCGAAACGCTGTTCCAGCCCGCGGACGCGGATGAAGGGTTCGTCGGTGGACACGTCCGGACGATGCATGGCGAAACGACGGCACTCAACCTCGAAGCCGCTCAGAAATACCTTTCGAGCTTCGATTTCTCGGCCGGGCCGATCAGGACGAAGACGTCATTTTCGTCGCCCCACGTAGCAGTTTCCCAGCGGCCGACCTGTTCGAGGCGCGGATGCTTGCCGCAGGGCAGGTCACCCTCCACATCGTCTCGCCGGAAAATGATGAGGTGAACGATGCCGTTTTCGCCTTGGTCGAAGCAAAGCAGCGAGCCGCGTTTGCCATCGATCACCAGTTCGCGGCAGCCGAGCGTGGGGGCATCCTTTAACCCGGGCGGCAAGGTGTGACAGCCGGGGCAGGGCAAATCGCGTGATTTGAGATTTTCGAAAAGATCCTCGTGATCGCGATTCTTGTGCTCCAGCGCGAAGCTGGGCGATTCGTAGGTGCGGACAAATCCCACCGGCACCGCGTCGACCGGCAAACGGGAGAACGCACGGGGCGAAACCTGGGCGACGGGGGCGGACGCCGTCGTGCCCGGGCGATCGCCAACCCATAGGCCGACGGCGATTCCCGCGGCCGCAGCGGCAGGCAGAGCGAATCGTTTCCAGCGCAACGGACGAATCACGGCTGCCGACGCGGGTTTGGCACTGCGTTCCATCGCCAGCAGAATATCAGTCCGCAAATGCGCCGGCGGGTGCAGGGTGGCGAGCGTGCCGATGAAAGCGCCGTCGAAGGGATCGGCCACCGGGGGCGAATCGCCGCGTGCGGCTGCCATGCCGGTCAAAATTTCGTCGCGCAATCCCTCCGGCACCGGCGCGGAGGTCAATGCCCGGGCGAACGCGGCGTCGTCGGCGCGCTCGTTGGCAAGCCATTCGCCGAGCTCTCGGTCGGCGGCGGCGCACTCAAGCGCGCTGGCGAAATCGGCCTCTCCGGCATCGGCGCCATCCGGGCGGAAGCACCGCAGCACGTAACGGGCGTGTTCCTTATCCATGGCGGTGGAGAGTTTCGGGTTCGAGTTGCAGGATGTTTTTCGGCGCGCTCGCCGGCTCGGCGGTCATTTGTCGGCGGAGCAATTCTTTGCCGCGGGAAATGCGGGACATGACGGTGCCGATCGGAATTTCCAAAATCTCGGCGATTTCCTTGTAGCTGTGCTGCTGGAGATAAAAAAGGACTAGCGGCGCCCGGAAGGTTTCGTCGAGCGAACCCAGCAGCTCCATCGCCCGCTGGCCGTCCAGCTGGCGGTCGGCGTGATCCTCACCCGAGGCGGGAATCTTTTCGGCCGCTTCTTCGAAACTCTCGTCGGAATAGCGGGATGAACGACGGACGTGGGCGAGAAACTCGCGATGCAGCGTGGTGAACAGCCAGGTTTTCGCCTTCGAGCGATCCCGGAGTTGCGCGTTCTTTTCCGCCCAGATGCAGAAGGTTTCCTGCACGAGGTCGCAGGCGCGATCTTCGTCGCGTGTCAGCGACATCGCGAAACGAAACAGCGCCTGATAATGGGAATCGACCAGTTCCTGGAATTCGCTCATCGGCAGGGTTGGGAGGCGTCAGGATGGCCCTTATTCCTCAAAAATGCCACCCCGGGTTCTGTACTATCTTACGGACCGAAAGTCCGGGGTAGAGCAACGTGCTCTTCATGATTTGCCGCCAGGCTCTTCCCCTCCCCATTGCCTTGAGCCTGGCGTTGACCGCATGTCAGCGTCCTTCGGACCCCAGCGCCAGCAACCCCGAATTCATTCGACTCGAAGGCGAGCGACTGAGCCGGGCGCAACGGGAAGAATTGCTGCGAATGCGCTACGAACGCCTCGCGGGACCTTACGAAGAAACGGTCTCGCTTTCCCACGAACTCGAATCCGAGCGGGCCGTGGCGACAACGCTCCGTGAACGCAAACAGGAACTGGAACAGGCGGTAGCGACCTTAAACGATCAAAAGGAAAACCTTCGTCGCTCCGCCTTGCGCGCCGCCCAGGAGCGGGCCATCGGCACGCAGATGCCCGAACTGACGGTGACCGACGGGCGGACATTCAAGCAAGTTACCGTTACCGGCGCTTCGGAGGCGGGGATTCAAATCCGCCACGCAACGGGAACCGCTCGCTTGAGCGTGAACGATCTCGGCCCGGAGAGAAGTGAACGCTACGGCCTCGACCCGGAGCACCAGGCAGATGCCCTCGCTCGCGAGGCGACCGAACGGCTGGCTTATGAACGATGGGTGGACCAGACGCTGTCCTCGCAAGCCAAAGCCCATTCCGCCGCCAAACCCACGCCCAGAACCACCCCTGCAACCAAGCAGCCGCCGGTTGTGCTCGCCGCACCCGCCACGCGGAAGGCAAGCAGTCCCTTGCAGAAAAAAAGCCACTACTTCGGCGGCGTGCGTTCCCGGTCCCGCTACGTTTATTATTATCGTCCCGCCGCCCCCGTGACCCCTCCGGCACAGCACCCTTCCGAATGGATTTCCCATCCCGCAGCCTCCCAATGACCGCCAAATTTCTCCCTCTACTATTGTCGAGCTTGCCACTCGTTCTCGGCGCTTGCCGCGAAAATCCCGAACTGGTGCGCAAGCGGGAAGAACAGCGCGCTGAAATCAAACGCCTTGAAGGCGAGATTGCGTTGATCGATGAAAAGCTCAAAGCAATCCCGGTCATCCACGAAGACGACCTCGCGAAAGCCCGCAAGGAACTGGAATCCCAAAACACGAAACCGCCCGCCTTGAGCAGGAAATCTCGGATCTCGAAGGCCGCAAACGCCAACTCGAAAAAGAGTTCGCCGACTACAAGGTGAAGTACCGCGTCACCAACCCCTAACCGCGCACCACCATGGGATCTTTTGGCGACATGATGTCCAGCAGCCGCGGGCCAGGCCTGATCGGCACCTTGATGGCCTTGCTGGTTTTGGTCGGGTTCGGCCTGTTGTATTTTTTTGTGTTCGATGCGGAACTGCAAGGCGGAGAGCAATCGATCGAATCCGTCATCCGCGAGCAAACGCAGCAACTAAACACGCTCGGCCTCCGTCACGAGGCGGCCAAAAAGGAATTCGCCGCCGCTCCTGAACGTCGCAAGACCGCCGAGGAATTCCAAACCCTCACGCGCCAGCTCCAAAGCGGCCAGGCGAAGCTGAATGGGCTGAACGCTTATGCAAGCGATGTTCGCCAACAGGTCGAGGGTGCGGTCGCGGCATTCGAAGATTACAAAGACCGCTATCGTGCCCAAGTCCGTGGCGCGGCGGCAGGGTTGAAATACGACGAACTCAAAACCGCAGCCGGCAAAACCTATCGCCAAGTGGTCGTGAAAAAAGTCGACGCCGTCGGCATGAACTTCCAACACGAACACGGCTCGGGACGTGCCGACTTCGAGGACCTGTCGGCCGAAGTGCAGGATTACTTCCAATACGATCCCAAGCAAAAGGAACTCGCGCGGCAACAAGAGAACCTCGCGCATCGGGAGCATGTCCAGCAAGTCAACGTGGCCCAAGCGCAGGCCGCCAAAGAGCAGCAGGAACAAGCCGCACGCAATAAGGAGGAACTCCTCCGGAAAAACACGGCCGAACTGGCTTCGCTCAGAAACCAACTCTCGCAATTGGACACGCAGATCAAAAGCGAACAGCAAGCTTGGGACAATGAGCGGGCCCGAGTGCGCCTCAGCGGCGGCATCATGAACTCCGCGCGTTATCAAGCACGTCTATCCGACCTGCGGAACCGCCGTGCCGCTACGGCCAACCGAGTGGCCGAATTGCAACGCGCCACAGGCGGCTAATCTCCATGCGCGGAAAAAATGGCTCGGGCCTGCCGGGTTTTTTCGGCGGCCTCACGGTACTGATCCTCGCGGGCGTCGGCTTGTCCGTTTTGATGCAGCATCGCATGCGGTTTTCCGAAGGAAGCCGGGAAATTCGCGAGCAAATTGAGGCTGACGAACTTCAAATCGGCAGCCTGCGGATTTGGCGGGCGCGTTTGGACGAACAATTCGAAGCGAAAAAACGTGCCGCGGCCGACCAGGCGAAAGCGCTTCGGGACGCGAACCGTTTACCCGTGCTGCGCACCACCGCAAATGGCCTGCGGCAAGAATGTGCCACGCTCGACGCCGAGTTCTCGCGTTACCGGACGGTTTACCGCAGCCGCCTTTGGCAACAAGCCGAGGGTGAAACGCTCGGCGTTCTGAGACTCACGAACGGGCGAGAATTTACCGGAGTCTCGATCGTGCGGGTGACGGACGGCGCGATGGAAATCGCTCACCATACGGGCCGGACGAGAATTTCCGCCCGAGATCTGCCTCTGTCTTGGAGCACCCGCTTCCAATGGGACAAATGACCCCCGCTCCCCTCCGGCAGCCCTCGGTGGACAGGCTTCGACCGAACGGGTATGGTCCGTTCAGTGACGTTACGCGAACTCGGTTGGTCCGATTTTTTTGAAGAAGCCTTCGCACCATACCGGGCGAAAGGGTGGGTTCCTGCGCGATTGATTCGCGAAACCCCGATCAACTTCGGAGCCTTCCTCGCGGATGACGACGCGGAGGAAATCGAAGAGATCGACGCCGTGGTCTCCGGCAAAGTCTGGCATGACGCGCCGAACGATGCCGATCTCCCCGCGGTGGGCGATTGGGTCGCGATCGAACTGGGCGGCGAAAACGAAGATCACGTGATTCGCGCCCGCTTGCCCCGCCGGACCTGCTTTTCCCGCAAAATGCCCGGCAAAAGCAGCGAGGAACAAGTCATCGGCGCCAATGTCGATGTGGTCGCGGTCGTGACGGACGCCGGCTCCGATTTCAATCCCCGGCGGATGGAGCGCTACTTCACGCTCATCCATCGCAGCGGCGCGAAGCCGGTCGTGCTCATTAACAAGGCGGACTTGTTTTCCAAAAAGCACAACGCGGACGCCGCCGCGGAGCTCGCCGCGCTTTGCCCGGACGCAGACGTGCATGTCACCAGCGCGCTCAGCGGCAAGGGGCTCAAGGTGCTGAAATCCTACCTCAAGGAGGGCGTCACCATGTGCGTCGTCGGTTCAAGCGGCGTCGGTAAATCAACCCTGGTTAACCAGCTCTATGGCGATGACTGGCAGTGGACCAGCGAGGTGAACGAAGTCACCGGCAAAGGTCGCCACACGACGACTTCCCGCGAATTGGTGCCATTACCCCATGGCGGCCTGTTGATCGACAATCCCGGGATGCGGGAAATCCAGATGTGGACCGACGAAGCCACACTCCGGGAAAGCTTCTCGGACGTGGACGCGTTGACGGTCGACTGCAAATTTGGCGACTGCAAACACCAGCGGGATGCTGGCTGTGCGGTTCGCGGCGCGGTGGAAGCGGGCGAGCTCGATTCCGGCCGTTATGAAAGCTATCTGCGCCTTGACGAAGAAATCGAAGAGCTCCGCCGACGCGCGAAAAAGCGACAAATGACCGTGGAACGCTGGGCGAAGCGCAATCACCGCATCAAAGCTCGCAACCTCGACGACCGCATCCAGCTCGAAAAGGACGAGCGCGGCGAGTGGAGGTGAGGTGAGGTTGATGCTGGGAGTTGATGGTTGATAGCCAGAGACCGCACCAACCGCATAAAGTTCCGGCGCCTCCGAGTTTCTTTCCATCAACTATCTACTCAACCATCCACTTGCTTCACGCTTTCGTCTTATAAGCGACCGGCGCTTCCTTTCGCTCGATTTCTTTCTCCTCCCCGTGGCCGTTGACGTCGCAAGTCACATTGCGCCCGAGCATTTCTTCATAGCGGCGGATGTAAGCCGCCGCCGTGGCTTCATGGTTGAAGCGATTCGAAGATTCGCGCATCACGCGGGCCAATTGGCGCGCACGATAGTCCGCGGACAAGCCGTGGAACTGCATGGCCTGGTCGATCGCCCAGCGCAGGCCAGTGGTATCGAAGACCTTGAAGAGGAACCCGTTCCCGCAATCGCCTTCCACGTCGAGTGATTCCACGGTGTCATGCAGGCCGCCGGTGTCGTGCGCGATGGTAAGGCTGCCGTACTTCGGCGCGATCATTTGCGGCAACCCGCACGGCTCGAATGAGGATGGCATGAAGATGAAATCGCTCGCCGCGTAACCGAGGTGCGAAAGGTCTTCGTCGAAATCGCGCACCGCCAGACGATCACGGATGCCGTGCATGTCGGCGATGCGATGGAAATGCGGCTGATAGGAACCGCTCGCCACCACGGCGACCTGCAAACCACGTGACGCGTAGTCGGCGAGCACGCGGTAAAGGATGTCCGTGAGCAGCTGGCAGCCTTTTTGCACGGGGTCGAGTCGTGAGGGCCAGAAGAACAAGGGCGCGTCGGGATCTACCTTGAGACCGAGCCGCTTCTGAAACTCCACCTTATTGGCGCGTTTGCCTTCGACGTGATCGTCCGGCCCATAGGTTCGCGCCAAAGCCGGGTCGGTTTGCGAATCGAATTCGGCATCGGGCGCGTTGAGAATGCCGCTCGCCTTGCCCGCATGCCACTTCGCCCGCAATTCATTGCGGATCGCGTCGGGAATGAACCCGTGGCTGCCGCCCACCACTTCTTCCAAAAACTTCGGACTGACCGTATTGACGTGATCGGCGGAGAAAATTCCGCTCGCGAGCAAGTCGACAGGATTGTTGCCACGGCTTTCCTCGTAGCTCTGAGGCTGTCGTCGGTAGAATAGGTGCTGCCAAAAATCGGCGGCGTCGATTCCACGGTCTTCGATCTGAGCCAGCGTCTGGTGCTCGCTGTGGATGTTGTGCACCGTGAAAAGGCATGGAATCCCATGTCGCCGCGCCACTGCTGGGATCAAACCCGTCATCCAATCGTTGCAGTGGATCAAGTCCGGTCGCACCTGAGGAATCGTGTGATTGATCACTTCACGTTGGAATGCGAGGGCGATGAGATGGTTTTCGCCGCCGTAAACGCTGGAGCGGTGATAGAACACACGATCTTCCGCGAGATGGATCCGTTGTTCCGGCAGGGAACGACTGACTTTCTCGTACTCGTTGTTGAAAACGCTCGCGACATCGAGATGAAACATCCGCCGGTAGTTCGGCAGTGCGACATGCACGTCAGCTCCTTGATCGTAAAGCGCTTGCACGAGCGAGGCGGAAACATCGGCCAGTCCTCCCGCTTTCGCCGACATGCGCTGGGCGAGGTTTCCCATGCCTTCTGGCAGGTAGGTGATCTCCGGGGTGACAACAAGAATGCGGGGAGGTGGGTTGGCCTTCACAACTTCAAAAACGGGGCTTTCTTCAAACTAGTCACTCGAGGCGACAGGGCAAGAAGTCTCAAGCGGAACTGATGATTTCGCCGGCGACTCAACCCGATCCAGCCTTGCGAGCGCGCGGACGCACGTCGAAACTACTGCATGATCCGTGCCTTGGCCGCCGTTCTTTTGTTGGTTTCCCCGCTGCATGCGCAGCTACCGGCTGTTGGAGCGAAAAAGACTCCACCTGCCAAGTCTGTCGTGGAGACTCCCGAACAACATCGCGAGCTTCTTCAGCAACAGCTCAAAGCGGCACGGGAAAACTTCGCCAAGCTGGACGACGCCGTTTCCGCCGGCCGTTTGCCCGAAGGAATCAACGCGAACGAACTCGCCGATCGCCGCCGCGACGTCCAACAGACGGTGCTCGCGATCGAACGCCATCTTAAGATGCTCGCGGCGCGTCCCCAGGCGGCTGACCTCGCTCAAAAGGCGGCGGAAGCATTGGTCGATTGGAAAGGCTTTAAGGAGAAGCCGCCCTATTCGGTGCTACAAGTGGACGATCTCCGCGCCCAACGGGAAGCCGCCGCCGAAAAGCAATCGACTGCGCGATCGACTCAACAGCTGCAGGAACGAACGCTCGACGACATCCGCGACGAAGCGAAGGTGGCGGACGATGCGTTGCGAGCGGCTGCTTCGGCGGATTTGAAAGCTCCGGGCGCGGCATGGCGATTGGAGGCGGCGAACGACCGCGTTTCCTTGGTCGCGGCGCGTAAAGGCGCTCAAGAGGCGGCGCTCGCGGTGCAGCGCGAAGTCGTGGCAGAAGCGGAATCCCGGCTCGGCTTGCTTGATCGCAAACTGAAGGAAACCGAAACGAAACAGACACTCCGGGAGGAAGATCTCAAGCAGGTCCGTGATACCGCTAAAACGCGAGAAGACGCCTTGCGCAAAGAACTGAAAGCCTTGCAGGAACGCAGTGACGCGGCCGGGAGGGCGCGGGCGAAACTCAATGGCGAGGCGGCCGCGCCGGAAGCCACCGATTTGACGCGCTTGCGTCAGGAAATCGCCCAGACTCGGGTAGACACGTTGTCGGCTTCGATCGAGTCGCTGAACGCTCTCGCGCAAAGCGAAGGCCAAGTCGTCGAATCGTTCGAGCATCGCCGCGTTTTGCTGAACTCGACGGATGGCAACGCGCGGGAAGACGCGATCGAAGCCTTGCGGAAACGCGCGGATCGCTTGGCGGCGCTCGGAACATTTGCGACCAACAGCATCGCCGTGGCCAATGCCGAACTCCGTGGATTGGAAGCGCGTGCGGCATCCTTGCCCGCGGGCGACCCGCAACTGGTGCCGCTCAATGAACTGCGCACGGATTTGTGGGAGCGCCTCAACATCACGCAACGCCTCGCCCAATCGGTCGACTTGCAGAAAAACCAACTCGGCCACTGGCTGGGCGATTTCGATCGCCTCCAGTCCGAGCGCACCGTCGGGCAACGGTTTAAAGACGGCCTGAAATCGGCGTGGCGACGCGTGGTCAACGTGTGGAATTTTTCCGTCTGGGACTACGAAGGCCCGGACGGCCGGAAAGGCGCAATCAACCTTGGCACCTTGGTTCGTGCGTTTCTCTTGTTCACCTTCGGCTACTGGCTAGCCGCCCGCGTCACGCGCAAACTTCAACGTTACGCCGTGGGTCATCGCCGTGTCGCCGAGGCGCAGGCTGCCACCCTTCGCACCTGGATGATGGTGCTGCTCTCTTTCCTCCTCGCCATCGCCACGCTCCACGTGCTGAGCATTCCGCTCACGCTCTTCGCCTTCCTCGGGGGTGCACTCGCCATCGGACTCGGTTTCGGCACCCAGACGCTGATCAAAAATTTCATCAGCGGCATCATCGTCCTGTTCGAGCGCAACATCCGGGTGGGCGACATTCTCGATGTCGGCGGCACGGTGGGCACGGTGGTGGAAATCAACACGCGCTCGTCGGTGGTACGGGGCGGCGATGGGGTCGAAACGTTGATCCCGAATTCCGTTTTCCTCGAAAACAAGATCACCAACTGGACTCACAACAACCGCCGGGTGCGTCGCACGGTGCGGGTCGGCGTGGAATACGGTTCGCCTCTGCAAACGACCGCCGACATCCTCGTCGATTGCGCCAAGCGCCACGGTCTGGTGTTGAAAGATCCCGAGCCGGTGGCGCAGTTGGAGGACTTCGGCCCGAATGCCCTGCAGTTCGCGTTGAACTTCTGGGTGGAGCTCGCCGAAAAAAGCAACGCGGCCCAAGTGGCCAGCGACCTGCGCTTCATGATTCATAAGCGCTTTACCGACGCTGGCATCATCATCCCCGCCCCGGCGAAGGAAACCAAGCTGGTCACCGATGCTCCGCTGAAAATGAGCGTGGATCGCCCGGCAAGAAACTCCGACGTAGATTCCCCGGGCGAAGGCCGGGAGCAGAGCGGCCGGAAATAAACGCACAAAAAAGCGGAGAGCGTAACGATCACCCTCTCCGCTTGTTGGAAAACTGCCGCTTAGGGCACCCGGAAGATCTTACCGTTGGAGGGGTCTTTCGCGAGCTGACCCGACTTGAAGCCCGCGACGTCGATCACGTTGTACGGCGCATACGGACTGAGTACTTGGTTGGGATTGTTCGTGCGCTCGGCGACCGGGTATTCCTTGCGACCCCCGGGCGCTGGATTCGTCGGTGGCGCGGGCTCCCGGGGCGGCGGAGACTCGCGTGGCAATTCCATCGGCGCAGGCGGCGGCGCGTCGTAGCCATCATCACCGCGTCCGGCGTCGGAACCGTATTCATCGTAGCCGCTTCGATAGGCCGAGGACGGACCGGTCGGCGCATGGCGACGAGGCGGAGGTTCCGCCGGGAAAAAACAGGATGTCAGCGCCAAAGCGCCTAACACGACGACGGACGAGAGACGAAGGTTCATGGGAGAATACGGATCAACATGCCGCAGGACCGCGCGACAGCAAGCGTTTCGAGAGAATGGCCAATTTGCGGGCGCTGGAAATACGGTAGCGTTTGTGGAAGACTTTGTAGCCGTCCGCCCGCATTTTCGCCAACACAGCGTGGTAGATTTCGCCCATGATCTGGGCAGGTACTAGCGAACCCCGGTCGCGATCGGACATCGCCTCGGCGGCCTCACGGTAAAACGCTTCCGCGCGATCCGCTTCGTACTGCATCAGGGCGAGGAAACGCCCGTCATACACCCGACCGATCAAGTCGCGCTCGGTGTATTGAAAGCGCGCGAGGTCGGCGAGCGGGAGATAGATCCGGCCGCCGTTGGCAAGGTCCTCGCCCACGTCCCGCAGGATGTTGGTGAGCTGGAGCGCGTGACCGAGGGCGACGGCGTATTTTTCGGAAAGCGGATCCTTGCAGCCAAAAATGCGGATCGAGACCAATCCGACTGCGCACGCAACCTTCCACGTGTACTGGGCGAGATCTTCCCACGTGCCGAAGCGCTGCGGCTTCAAGTCCATCCGGCAGCCGTCGATGATCGCGATCAGCAGGTCGGTCGGCAAATCCCGGCGATCGCGCAGCTCCACGACTTCCCGTTGGAAATCGTTCGGGCGTTCAAACCCTCGCTCGAGGCCGTTCTTCCATTCCTCCAATGCGGCTTGTCGCTCGGCGGGTGGGACGTTCGTGTCGTCGGCGAGGTCATCGATCACCCGGCAAAACGCGTAGAACACGACCATGTCGTCGCGCCGGTCTTTGGGGAGAATCCCGAGCGCGAAGGCGAGATTGGATTTCGCTTTGCGAGTAATTTCGGAAGCGGTGGCCATATTCAGCGGATGAAACCCCAGTGACCCGTGGTGATCGGCCAGAGTGAGAACAAAGCGGGGCCGACGAGGTTGAATTCCTTCACGCTACCCCAATAACGCGAATCGAGCGAATTGCCGCTGTTGTCGCCCAAGGCGGCATACTCGCGGAAACCATAAGGCGCCTCCGCGCGCAGCGACATCGTCGCTCCCTCCGCGGGCAGGGCCGAAGGGCGCCCCTTATGATCGAACCGCGCAGGGAGCGAGTAACCCGTTTCCCCGGGCCGACCGAAAAGCGGCAAATCGAAGACGTGGGTAATGCCCGGTTCCGTGGCGACCTGGCCATTCACCAGCAAATGGGGCGGCGAAAGCGACAAGGTATCGCCCGGCACGCCGCAAAGCCGCTTGATGTAATGGGTGCTGCTGGCTTGTTCGTGCCCGCCGCCTTGCGCGCCGACGATTCCCCGGGTGTCGAAGACGAAAACTTCGCCGCGTTCGGGGCGACGGAAGTGATAGGACAAGCGATCGACCAATACGAGATCGCCCGAATCGAGCGTGCCTTCGCACAGCACCGTCCCGGCCGGGATGACGCCCCGGTTCTGGTAGGCTTTCTGAATCACTTTATCGAAGCCCAGCTCGTACATCTGGCTGGAAGGTCCGGGCATGTGGATGACCGAGCCGTCGGTGAAAACCAATTCCGAGCGGCTGAACATCGGCAGCGGAAGCCGCAGCCCGCCAATCCAGGCATAGGGCGAATCCTGCAAAGCGGGCCTCGGTCCTTGGGGACTGTTGACGAACCGAATCGTCCGCTCGCGATCGTTGACCACCTTCACGTAACGACGGCCGCGCAGGGCAAGTTCGCCGACACGGGCGGGAAAAGCGGGCCAATCTTTCTGCGCCACCGGTTTGCCGACGATGCCGTTGAGCGTCGGCTGCATCGAACCGGTGGGAATACGGAACGGTTGGAGGAAATACGTCCGCACGCCGAGGGCGATGACGATGGCGACGAACATCACCTCGACGTTCTCCTCAAGCCAGGTCGGCGGTTTCACCCGCAGGGAATTTTCGCAGGTCGCGCGCAGTTGCTTCGAAGCCTCCGCCGTCTTCGCCGGATCGTTGGCGCGCACCGCGTTCAGGAGGTCAGTGCGGCGGGACTCGATTTCCGCGACGCGATCCGGCTTCAGCAAGTCGCGCTTGTAGTGGACGAATTTGCGCGCGCCCTTCGCGAGCAGCTTGGCTTCCTTCTTCCACCGAGGCGTGAAAAACATGGCCGGAGTGTCGTCGGCCGCATGGAAGGGCGCAAGCGCGGGAATCGGGGAAGCAAAGAGGGTCGTTTTCCCCATCATCCCCGCCAATGCACCAGCCGCACGCCAGGCAGGCGGGAGAGATCTCCGATCAAGTCCCGGGGCAAGGCGGGCATCTGAATTTGCTTAAATTTGATGTCGAAGCGCACCCGCCGCATGTCCCGCTCCGGCTCTTCCCGCCAATCGAGATGCTTGATGGAAACCCCCTGACTTTCAATCCGCGCGCTGAGGGTTTCGAGCGGCATCGACGAAGCCGTGTAAATGACCACCACTTCGCCGAACTGGTCGCGGTGGATGCCGATTTCCAGCCGCGGCAGACACCACAAGGCGACCCAGGCGAGGCCCGTCGTCAGCACCCCCACCCCGTGCGCACCCGCGCCAAAGCAAAGCCCCACGATGGTCGCCAGCCACAGCGTGGTGGCCGTCGTCACGCCGCGGGTGATGTCGCGCCGCAGGTGAAGGATCACCCCCGCGCCGAGAAAGCCCATGCCGGAAAGCAACCCCGCCGCGAGCCGCATCGGATCGGGATGCCAGGAAGCCGCGCCCGCCGCCGCCATGCTTTTCCGGTAATACTCGTCGGAAATCAGCATCACCGCGCAGGCCGAGAGACAGAGCAGCAAGGTGGTCCGCAAGCCCGCCGCGCGGCCGCGACGTTCGCGCTCGATCCCTAGCACCGTGCCCGCCGCGAAGGCGAGACCGACGCGCCACAGCGTCTCGGCGGTGAAACCATCAGCAAGAGAAGGCCAGGACATGCAGCTTCCACGAAAGCACACATTGCCGGGCCGGTCGAGTTCCCGACGGCAAAAGGTCCCTTTTCGATTGCGCGGCGCGGAAACGGCGTGTTTGCTTCCGCCGCTGTCAGGGGCCGTGGAGGTTCGGCAGGCGAACCCCGCCAGGCCTTGATCGGAGCAACGGTAGTTTGTCCGGGCTTGCCGCGGATTCCCTGGCAGCACTTTTCAATTTTCTTCGCGCAGAACGACGCGGAACGGGGAGCGCGAGAAATCTTCCGCCGCAGCACCGCGCCATTCGAAGAGCGCTTTCGCCGGATCAAGGCGGTTGAGGGGATCGCCGCCATAACCGGCACCGACATCGACGCCGTCGCCCGTCCGCATCTCGAAATGCAAATGCGCCGGATACGAGCCGTGCGCGGTGCCGACCCGGCCGATGGTTTGCCCGCGCGCCACCCTTTCGCCGGGGGAAACGTCGATGCCATCGAGGTGGGCGTACATCGATTGCACCAAATCGCCATTGGGTCGCCGGTGGGCGAGAATGACGATATTGCCCCACCCAGGCGAAGGATCGCCGGCGTAAACAACCAGCCCATCCGCCACGGCGAAAACGGGATCGCCCAAATCGGTGTTCATGCCGCCGATGCCATTGAGGTCATCCCCGGTGTGATGACCGCCCCGGCGGACGTTCATTTCCCAAAAGGGCTGCGCATTGTAGATGAGCGCGCCAAGCGGTGGATCGAAACGCCGGGCAATCGGCGTGGACGCGGTGTCCCACGGCGACAGCAGCCGAAATCGCATGTCGGGCGAACCGCCGGCAGGCATCGGCAAAGCATCGGCCGCTTGCGCACCTGCGAACCGGATACGCTGCGGCGCTTCGTCCCGGATTTGCCGCCAGGCAAAAACGGTCAAAGCCCCAGCCGCCAACAAGGCGACGCCATACAGCGGAACGGTCGCGCGAAGAGCCATGTTAGAAATCGAGATAGATTTCCGTGCGACGATTCGCCCGCCGTCCTTCGGGATTGTCCTCGCCCGATTCGGTCACGTTCGGCCGGCGCGGCTGCGTCATGCCCTTGGCCTGCGTGACGATTTGCCCGGGCGCGACGCCGGAACTCACGAGGAAATCCCGCACGATGTCCGCGCGACGCGACGACAGGCCAGTATTGTAATCCGCGCCGCCAAGCGCGTCGGTGTGACCGGTAAGGGTAAGTTTTTTCCCGGCATCCTTGCTCAAAATGCGCGCGACGATTTCAAGCTGCCGCTTAGTTCGCGGAGCGATCTGGTCTTCGTCGAACTCGAAATAAAGCACCAGCGTGTCGCCGCCCTGAGGGTTCTTCACGATCGGCGTATAGTAGAGGTCGCCGCCTGCGAAACGTTTCGCGTAGTCGGCGATGAGTTGGTCGAGATTCACCTCGCTCACCTGCCAGCGTTTGCCTGCGCCTGACGGTTTCAACAGCAATGAGAACTGTGCCGCTTGACCGCCTTCGGTGGTCTCCACATTGACCAGATAGCCCGTGGCGTCGGGCCGTTGCAGCATGACTCGCAACGGCTTTTGCTTCCGCAAACGGTAGTCACCTTCCTCGAAAAGGATGCACAGACCCGCAATGGTGGCATCCGAGACCGAGGAGGCGACGTGGCTTTTCGCGACCTCGAAGTCCTGGCGCAACGTGGCCTGCAAAAAAGCATCGGCGATCGTCAGCGAGTCATCCACGACCTCTTCGTCCAAAGCCGGAGGCAAAATCAACCGTTCCACCGACCATTGCCCGTCTTTGCGACGGAGATCGAACAACAAGCGGTCGCGGCCCGGCGTGCCGTCGAATTCCAACGCCCAGCGGGTCAGTGCATTGAATTCGATCTCCCCCACCTCGCGGACGCCCGGCGGACGCAACCGCATGGCATGCCCGCCTGCGAAGTCGCGCAGTTTCGCCGCGGATGCCGGATCGCCGGAAAGTTTGGCCGCAGCCTCGAAATCGCCAATCTCCATCGCGGCGCCAATCCTCGCCACCAATGTCGCCGGATCGCTCACCTTCGGTTCGGCCGACTGCGGTTTTTCCACCGGTCGCTCCGGTTTCCGCGATGACGTTTCGCCCGGCTTCTTTTCTTCCACCGGCGCGGGTGCCACGGGCTCGGACTCTGCCACCGGCGCCGGGGCGTCGTGGGACTTCTGCTTGAGCTGAAGCAAAACCAGCGAACCGGCGATGAGGCCGAACGCGAGGCTCACGCCGAAAACAAGATAGGGCAGTTTAGAGCGGGATTCGTCCATGGTGGCAGTTCAAAGCATACAGCGTGAAAAAACGTTCACGCGGTGGAATTTTTTCGCGATTTTTCCGCTCATTGACGCGGAGCGACGGTCTCGGCCGGTACCGCGGGCAACTCGATCCTGAGGTACTGTCCGCCCCGTAGCACGGTTAACGCCGTAGTTTGGTCGACGACTGAAGCCGCGAGGTAAGCGAAAAACTCGTTCGCGCTGCCCACCCGCACTTGATTCACCGCGATGATCAAATCGCCCGGCTGTACCCGTCCTTGGCCCAACGCTCCGCTGAGCAAACGCGTGACCACCACCCCGCGGAACCCGCGCAGTCGCTCCGGCACGTAGAGATCGCGCACCTCGATCCCTACTGCGTGCAGGACGGCGTCAGGATCGCGCACCTGCTTCTGTCCGGCCTGCGGCTCCCGGGTGACGGTCGCCGTCCCCGCGCCTATCACCGCGTTAACCGTGATCACCTTGCCCTCCCGCCATACTTTCAACGCCACTTCCTGGCCGATCGAGGAACGCTGGATCATCGCCGCGAGCTGGCGCATCGAACGAATCGCTTCGTTGCCAAATCCCTGAATCACGTCGTCAGCTCGCAGGCCGGCCGACTCGGCGGGCGATCCGGGGGCGACTCCGCTCAACAGCACGCCATCTTTCGTGGTGTAGCCGATGGCCGTGCGCCGCGCCGCGTCCGTCATCGGATCGCTCACGTTCAGCCCCAGATAGCCATATACGGGTTCTCCTTTCTCGATGATCTGGGTAACGGCATTTTTCACGTCGTTGGCGGGGATGGAAAAGCCCACGCCTTGGAACCCGGGATTGTCGCGATTGGGTGAAAAGATCGCCACGTTGATGCCGATGATTTCGCCCCGCAGGCTTACCAGCGGCCCGCCGGAATTGCCCGGATTGATCGCCGCGTCGGTCTGGAACAAATCGAGTTGTTCCTCGGAAATGGAACGCTCCTTCGCGGAGATGATCCCTTGCGTGACAGTTTCCCCGAGGCCGAAGGGATTGCCGATGGCGAAGACGATTTGCCCGACTTGAGCCTCCGCGGAGTCGCCAAACTTCAACGGCGTGAAGGTCGCATCGCCCCCCTGCAGTTTGAGCACCGCGATATCGAGTACGGAGTTTTCTCCGATCAACGCTGCCGGATACTGTTTGCCGTCGTGCAGCGTCACCTGAATCGCGCTCTGGCGTCCGGCGACCACGTGATGATTCGTCACCACATGGCCTTCGCGGCTGATGATCACGCCGGAGCCCTGTCCTTGGGTCGGGCGCTGCAGCACCTGTGCACGGCCCCAGGCATCCTTCCGCTGCTCAAATCGAACCCCTGCGGTATCGATGCTCACCACCGAGGGAACCACCGCTTGAGTCAGCTTGGCATACTCGTTGTTCAACCTAGCAAGGAGTTCGACGTCATTGAGTTCCAATGCCGGATGGTCCGCCATCGAAAAGCTGGTAGAAGCCTCCGCCTGTGGCGGTTTTCCGCTCAACCAGTCGCGCCAGGACCCGCCCTGGCGCCACATCCGCAGCAACGTGACGGCAGTGAACGCGGCGAGAAATACCACTCCGAGGGCGAGTAAACGGCGGAATCCGGCATTCATGGCAGGGGCGCACCCTGGCATTGGAAACTCACGGATTGAAGGGCAAATCCCACAAACCCGGACAACGCCAACTCACTCCGAAATTTTGGCCAACTCGTCGCGATAGTTTCGATACGCGTCCTTCATTTCACGCAGGGCATTTTCCAGCTTACCCTCCTCATAGTAATAATAACCGGAGTTGCCGTTTCGTTCGCGCACCTCCCGAGCGTAGCCGCGAATCGCTTGGAGTAACGCACGGTAGCCGTCGAGTAACGCCTTGTCCTCGCTTCCGACGTATCGCCCGAGACGTTCGATTTCATTGCGGCAAGCCTCCTGGGCTTGCTCAAGTTTAGGCACCTGAACGGTTCCGCTGGCTTCCAGAGCGGTGAGCCACGTCAGGGCATCCAGACTGCGGGAAATCTCCGCCGCGAGCACCGGACGGACGAGCTTCAGCGGCATCTCTCCCCCGCCCTGTTTCCAAAGCAAGCGGGCGGACGCATGGTCGGGAAACTTCTGATAAACCTCCGCCAATTTCTGCCGGACGAAACGATTCGCGAGATAAGCTCCGGCGTTCGCTGGGTCGCCTGCCTTCGCGCGGATTTCTCCGAACAGTGCCATCGCTTCACCCGCCGCACCGTCCGGTTTGGAAGTGGCGCGCTCGACCAATTCCCGCGCGTTGGAAGCGTAGATGACTTCGTGCTTCAGAAGGAACTCCGGGCCCGCCAGCACTGCGATAGAGATCAGCAACGGCTCCGCTTCGTGGGGTAAAATCACCCGTCCACCTTCGCCTTTGACTAAGGCCAGCAAGCGATTCGCCAGATGAGGCGGAGGCAGCAGTTTCCCGCTCTTGTCGATTCGTCCGATGACCAGGCCGGAGGGTTCCCGACCGCTCACCGCGGCGTCCATCAGCACCAGCGCCGCCGCCGAAAAACCGGGATCGGAGCGGTTCGCGGAACCGTGTTTCTCAAAACTGAGACCAAGCCGGGCAACTGGCAAAGGCTTGTCATGCAAACCGGCCACAACGGAGGTGAGCATTTTGCCGGTTTCGCCCAGATTCGAGCCTTGCGCCTCCATTTGCAAAGACTCCGCCTCCTGTCCTTCTCGCGGCGGAAGTTCTTTCAGGACGATCTTCACCTTTTGAAAAGAATTGCCGACCGGCAGGAGGGCGAAAATCGCGCCTTGCCGCCGGGCAAGCACCGACTCCACGGAGGTGGTTGGCGGAGCTTCAACCTTCGGCTCATCCGAGGCCACTTCCACCGGGCGAAACGCCTCTAGGCCAGGCACCCAGCCATTCCACGCGCCTTCTTGAGTCGGCGGGTCGCCGGCCGACTCAATCCCGGTCACGACGTCCCGCAAACAAGCGGCCAAGGCTTGTCCGTCTTTCCCCGCCCCTGCCGACCCCAACCAGGAAGCGAGCAGACGGAATCGGACGGACGGCAATGTCTTTTCGCCCGCCGGTTTGCCTTCGCTGTAGCTTTCTAAGGCTTCGCGGGCGGTCAAATTGACCGGATCGAGGGCAAGCGCCAGCGCAAGGGCCTGGGCGGCCGTGTGGCGTTGCTCCGGGAGTTCCCCGTCCAGGCTCCGCCCCAACAAAACCAACTCCTTCGAAAGCCCACGCAAGGTGTCCGCATCAAGCGGCAAACGGTCCCGGCGAAACGGCAATGGCCCGTCCTTCGGCAGCGGAAACGGCCCGGTCGCCAGCGCTATCCCGGCCGTAAGCCACCACCCCGTCATCCCTGTGAACCAACGCCGCCGCATTGGAAAGAACCTAGCCTGCTATAACCTTCGCCCTCAAGCCGCATTCCCGCTTGGCAAGCGACTTGCCGCCCCGTCTGCTGAGGCCATGTCCAAGCCGCTGCCCACCTTCGAAACCCGCGAAGAAGTCATGTTTTTCGACACCGATTGCGGCGGCGTGGTCCACAATCTTGCCTACCTGCGTATGATCGAAACCTGCCGCACCCGGCTTGCCGCCCAGCGAATGGGAATGGATCTGCCCGCGATGGCTTCGAGCCAGCTTTTCCCCGTGCTCGTCAGGACCGAGGTCGACTATAAACGGCCCGCAAAACTCGGTGACTGGATCGTCGTTCGGGGCCGCTTGGCGGAAGTTTCCCGCGCCCGGTTCTGGTACGAATTCGAACTGACGCGCGAAAGCGACGGCACGTTGCTCGTCACCGCGCGCCAAGCCCTCGCGCTGGCGCAAATGCCCGATGGCAAGCCCGTCCGCTTGCCAGCCGAATGGGCGGAAAAATGGGGCTGAACCGACCGGATTAGGACGGTTCTATCACGGCGCTCCGCGCGCCCTTCTCCAACCACACCGCTAAGATCGCCACGTCGGCCGGGGTGATCCCGGCAATGCGTCCCGCTTGGCCCAAAGTGGCCGGGCGAACGCGGGCGAAATTGACCTGCGCCTCCTTCTTCAAGCCCCGGATCGCGGCGTAATCCAAATCGGCCGGGATGCGCTTGTCCTCGTTTCGCGCCATCCGGTCGATCTGGATCTGCTGACGGGCAAGGTGACCTTCGTAGCGGAATTCGGTTTCGATCAGCGGCCAAAGTTCCACGTGGAACATTTCGCGCAGCTCATCGGGCAACGTTTCCCAAGAGGTTTCGCTTCGGCGAAACCATTGGTCGAGTTTGACCCCTTCGAAATTGGCTTTACGGCCCCATTCCAAAGCCGTCGCAAGACTCTCCTGTTTCTCGACGACCCGGCGCGCGCGCTCACCGGCGACTAGGCCCGCCTCCACCCCACGCGGCGTCAGGCGCAGATCGGCGTTGTCCTGGCGCAGCAGCAGGCGGTATTCCGCCCGCGAGGTGAACATGCGGTAGGGCTCGGTGCAGCCTTTGGTGACCAAATCGTCGACCATCACCCCGAGATACGCCTCGTCGCGCCGCAGCACGAATTCCGGTTTGCCCAAGACCTTGAGCGCGGCGTTCGCCCCTGCCAGCAGGCCTTGCCCCGCCGCTTCCTCATAGCCGGAAGTGCCGTTGATTTGCCCGGCGAAATAGAGGCCTTCGATTCGTTTGGTCTCCAACGTCGGTTGAAGTTGCGTGGGCGGGCAGTAATCGTACTCGACCGCATAGCCGGGGCGCAAAATTTCGCAGTTCTCCAAGCCGGGGATCGTTCGCAGGAAGGCGAGCTGAACCTCGTAAGGCAATGAGGTCGACACGCCGTTGACGTAATACTCGTGCGTGTGACGGCCCTCCGGCTCCAGGAACACCTGATGGCGTTCCTTTTCGGCGAAACGCACCACCTTGTCCTCGATCGACGGGCAATAACGCGGTCCAACCCCCTCGATCACCCCGCAATACATCGGCGATTGGTCCAAATTGTCGCGAATGATGTCATGCGCCGCGGGTGTCGTGTAGGTAATCCAACACGGCATTTGTTCCACGTGGAACGTTGGATCACCCCACGGGTTGAGCGTGAAGAGGTCATCGGACTCCTTTTTTAGAGTATCCCCGAGGAAACTGAACTTCGGCACGGGCGAATCGCCGTCCTGCCGGTCGCACTTGGAAAGATCGAGGGATCGCCCGTTCAAGCGGCAAGGCGTGCCGGTTTTGAAGCGTTCCACTTCGAAACCGAGCTGCTTGAGGGAATCGGACACGGTGGAAATGGCGTCACCCATCCGGCCGCCTTTTTCGTTCTTCAAACCGACGTGCATCAGTCCACGCATGAAGGTTCCGGCCGACAGGACCACGGAGCGGGCCTCAATCGCCATGCCCAGTGAAGTCACGATGCCGGTGATGCGGTCGTTTTCCACTGTCAGCTCGGCAACGTTGCCCTGATGCAGATCAATGCCTTCCGTGCCTTCCAACACCCACTTCATGCGGAATTGGTAAGCCTTCTTGTCACACTGCGCGCGAGGCGCCCGCACCGACGGCCCCTTGGACGCGTTGAGCATCCGCCACTGGATTGCCGTGGCATCGGTATTCAGGCCCATCGCCCCGCCCAAGGCGTCGATTTCCCGCACCATGTGGCCTTTCGCCAACCCACCGATGGCCGGGTTGCAGGACATCTGGCCAATCGTGTCGAGATTCTGCGTGAGCATCGCCACCTGACAACCGAGCCGGGCGGCTGCCAAGGCGGCTTCCACCCCGGCGTGGCCGGCACCGATCACGAGAACGTCATACGATTTAGGATAGCGAAACATGCGGGGCGGCCTCTGTAGCTCAACCGCTAGCCCGTCACAAGCCCCGCTAGAAACAGGAGTCGATGCGGCCGAAAATGTTCCACGTGGAACAGTCGCGGGAAACTTTGGCCTCGCCCGCCTGTGCATCCCGCCGCAAACTTCGCGCATGAAGCGCTGGCATTTCCCCGCCCTCCTGATTTTGCTGACCGTCGGATTTCGACTGCTCGGCAGTTACGGCAGCACCCAATGGGCGAATTTCCAGCCGCTTGCCGCTTTGTTTTTCTGTTCCGCCGTCTTCGCCAAACCCGGCTGGAAGGGCTTCGCCTTGCCCGCCTTGATCTGGCTCGCCACCTATTTCGCCCCGGCTTGGTTTCAAGCGCCTGGCTCCGAAGACGTCTGGCACGTGGGAATTTTGGTCACGACTCTGGCAGCCTTCGGTTTGACCTACGCCATCGGCGCTGCCTTTCGTAAATTTCCGGCCTTCGCCTTGCTGGGCGCAATTGCCGCGGCACTGGCTTTCCACACCCTGACTTGCGGCGCCGCGTGGTTCGCGGACCCTCGCTACGCGAAAACGTTGACCGGCTTGTGGCAGTCGCTCTGGACCGGCCTGCCCGGCGATCCTTTCCCGTCTTGGCTGTTCCTGCGCAATTTGCTGGCCGCCAACCTGCTCTTTACGGGCCTTGTGCAAATCGCACTGCGTGTCCTTGATTCGCAACCGAAGGCCAAGCCAGCATCCCTTGCCAGATAAGGCTTGCCAGTCTTTCACCCTCAAGCATAAGTCGCCGTTTCCCGCTCGAATCGATCATGTCGTCCGCCACCCTTGACTCGCCCCGTCTCGACTTCGCCAGCTCGCCCATCAACGCCGAGCTGACCCCGGAACGCAAGATCGAGCTGTACCGCCAGATGGTGCGCATTCGCCGCTTCGAACAAGCCGCGCTGAAGTACTACAACGCTGGTAAAATGGGTGGCTTCCTCCACCTTTACATCGGCCAGGAAGCGGTTGCCGTCGGCACCATTTCGCTCCGCGGTCCGCACGACCACGTCATCACCGCTTACCGCGATCACGGCCACGCACTCGCCGTCGGCATGAACATGAACGAGTGCATGGCCGAGCTCTACGGCAAGGTCACTGGTTGCTCGAAAGGCAAAGGCGGCTCGATGCACTACTTCGCGCCGGACAAGAACTACTGGGGCGGCCACGGCATCGTGGGCGGCCAGACTCCCCTCGGCCTGGGCCTCGCTTACGGCGAAAAATACCTCGGCCGCCAAGGTTCCTGCCTGTGCTACCTCGGCGATGGCGCGGTCAACCAAGGCGCGTTCCACGAGTCTCTCAATATCGCCGCTTTGTTCGATATTCCGGTCGTCTACGTGATCGAGAACAACGGCTATTCGATGGGCACTTCGCAGAAGCGTTCATCGTCCTACAAGGGCTGCCTCGCCCAGCGCGCGGAAGCTTACGACATGGAGTGGGACGTCATCGACGGCTCCGACCTCTACGAAGTCCGGGCGAAAACTCACATCGCCCTCGAGCGCGCTCGCAAGGAAAGCAAGCCATCGATCCTCGAGATTTCCACCTACCGCTACTACGGCCATAGTGTCGCCGACGCCAACGCCAAGAAGTACCGCACGCCGGAGGAAATCGAGAACTACAAGCAGAACCACGACCCGATCACGTTGTTCCGCCGCCGCCTCATCGGTGAAGGCGTGCTGACCGAAGAGCAGGCTGACCAGATCAACAAGGAAGCGGCCGATGAAGCCGCCGCGTCGTGCAAGTTCGCCGACGAATCGCCCGCCCCGACGGTCGCCGACGTCATGACCGACGTCTACTGGGAGACCGACAACAACACCGAAGCTTCCAAGCTCGGCTGGCACTTCTTCAACGACTGATTCCTTCGCCCGCAAGGTTCCGCTTTTCCGAATCCCTTTTCCGCTGATTTTGCCATGTCCCGCACTCTGACCTACCGCGAAGCCCTCCGCGAAGGCCTCGACGAAGAACTCGCCCGCGACCCGAACGTCGTCCTGATGGGCGAGGAAGTCGCTCAATACAACGGCGCCTACAAGGTGACCGAAGGCCTTTGGAAAAAATGGGGCGACAAACGCGTGGTCGACACCCCGATTTCCGAAGCCGGCTTCATCGGCATGGGCATCGGTGCCTCGATGGTCGGCGTGCGTCCGGTGATGGAGCTGATGTTCTGGTCGTTCCATTCCGTGGCCTTCGACCAGCTCGTCAACAACGCCGCCTGTGTGCGCTACATGTCCGGTGGTCTGATCAATTGCCCGATCGTCATGCGCGGCCCGGCAAACGGTGGTACCGGCGTCGGCGCGACCCACTCGCACATTCCGGAAGGCCTGTTCGCCGCGTTCCCTGGCTTGAAAGTCTGCGCTCCGGCGACTCCCGCCGACGCGAAAGGCCTGATCAAAGCCGCCATCCGCGACAACGACCCGGTGTATGTGATGGAAAATACCCTCCTCTACGGCATGACCGGCGAAGTGCCGGATCCGGCCGATGGCGATCACGTGGTGCCGCTCGGCGTGGCCGACGTGAAACGCGAAGGCACGGACGTGACGCTCATTGCCCACGGTCGCTCGGTGATCCATTCGCTTGCCGCTGCGGAAACGTTGCAAAACGAACACGGCATTTCCTGCGAAGTCGTCGACCTGCGCTCGATCCGCCCGCTCGACGTCGACACCATTCTCGCCTCGGTTCGGAAGACCAACCGCGTCGTGCTGGTGGACGAATCGAAGCCTTTCGGCGGTGTGTCGGCCATGGTCGCCACGTTGATCCAGGAACACGCGTTCGATCACCTCGACGCCCCGGTGAAGCGCGTCTGCACGATCGACGCTCCGGCGATCTACTCGCCGCACATCGAAAACGAGCAGTTGCCGAACCCGAAACGCATCGTCGACAAAGTGCTCTGCCTCGTCTGAGGCGGGTGTTTTTCGTTGCCACCCGGCGGTTGGAACCTAACATTGGAGATCATCATGAAATTGATTCTCGCCGCTGCCGTCGCCGGGCTTTGCCTTGCAGCCACCTCGTGCTGCTGCCTCTTCTAACCCTTTCAAACCCAACCCGTCATGAAAAACCTGCTTCTGGCACTTCCGCTTGCCGCGCTGTCCCTTGGTTTCTCCTCCTGCTGCTCGATGTTCGGCGTTTCGATGCCGATGTACAGCAAGGAAAAGGTTCGCACCTGTTGCCCGACCGCATCCGCGCCCCGCGTGGAAAAACTTTACGTGAGCTACGGCAAAGGCGCCAAACCGGCCGCTTCCCAAGCGAAGAAGGTGAAAGTCCCGGTCAGCGTCAGCAATGGCATGGGCACCCGTTTCAGCATGGGTCAGCACCGCTATGAAGAATACCGCAAGACGGCGCCCGTCGCAGTGGAGGAAGCTCCCGTCGCTCCGGTTTATGAGAGCAGCCGCACCGTGGTGACCCAGCAGCAAACGCAGGTTTATGATGCCAAGAGTGGCATGGTCGCTCCCGTGCAGCAGGAAGTCGTGCAAACCAAGGCGGTCCGCTACAAGACCGTGAAGCGCGTCCACTACAACGGTCCCTGCGTCCGCCCGTTTTGCCCGGATAAGGTTTGCTGCGGCACCACCGGCCCGCGCACTCGCCAGATGGCCAGCGTGCAAGGCAGCAACGGCAGCCCGAATTTGGGTCTGATCCCGACGATGAAGCCACTCGCTCCCTGAGCTAGACTTCCCACTTTTTCCCGCGAAACGGCGAAGGCTTCAGGCCCTCGCCGTTTTTGCATTCCACGGAGGGATCACAAAAAACTGGAAATGGTTCCGCATTCTCCCATCCTCCCCGCGGTTTCCATCCCTAACTGTCATGCCCGTGAACATCGATATGCCCAAGCTCTCCGACACCATGACGGAGGGCACTCTCATCAAATGGCACAAAAAAGTCGGCGACCGTGTCGAAATCGGGGATGTGATCGCCGAAGTCGAAACGGACAAGGCGACGATGGAAATGGAAGCCTTCGATGAAGGCGTCATCAGCGAAATCCTCGTGGAAGAAGGCGGCAAAGCGGCCGTCGGTTCCGTGCTCGCGGTGCTTGGAGGCGAAGGCTCAAGCGCTCCGGCAGCGGCCCCTGCCCCGGCCGCGAAACCCGCCGCCACGCCTGCGGCTGCTCCCGCACCGGTTCAAGCTGCCGCCCAACCCGCGGCCGTCGCCGCCTCGAGCGAACGCCTCAAAGTTTCCCCGCTTGCCCGTAAAATCGCAGGCGAACAGGGCATCGATCTTGCCACCGTCACCGGTAGCGGCCCAGCCGGCCGGATCGTGAAGAAGGACCTCGCCAACGCGGGCTCCGCCAAGCCGTCCGCCGCCCCCGCGAAAGCCACCGCCGCTCCGGCCTCTGCACCTGCAGCCATCTCCAATGCGATCATGCCGGTCGCGAAGGAAGGCGACCAAACCGTTGAGCTGAGCTCGATGCGCAAGGTGATCGCTTCCCGCCTGCTGGCCTCGAAGCAAACGATCCCGCACTTCTACCTGCACGTCGAACTCGACGCCGCTCCGTTGATGGCCCTGCGCAAACAGGTTAACGACCAAGCGACCCAGACTCACGGCAACAAATACACGGTCAACGATTTCATTCTCAAAGCCGTCATCAACGCCTGCCAAACCGTCCCGGCGGTGAACGCGTCGTTCGCGGGCGACAAGATCATCAATTTCAAGCACGTCGGTCTGTCCGTTGCCATCGCGGTGGAAGACGGCCTCGTCACACCGGTCATCAAGGAAGCGGAAACGAAGTCTCTCCTGCAGATTTCCCGCGAGGTCAAAGACTTCGCCGTGCGCGCCAAGGACAAGAAACTCAAACCCGCCGAATTCGACGGCGGCACGATCACCGTGTCGAACCTCGGTGCCTGGGGCATCGAATCCTTCGACGCGATCGTCAACCCGCCGCAAGCCGCGATCCTGTCCGTCGGTGCCGCGATCGAGAAACCGGTCGTGAAAAACGGCCAGATCGTTCCAGGCCTCCGCATGAACCTCGGCTTGTCCTGTGACCATCGCGTGGTCGACGGCGCCGTGGCAGCCCGATTCCTGAGCGAAATCAAGAAGCTCATCGAGCAACCGGCCTTGATGTTGATCTGATCCAAAGCGCCGCGATTCCGGCATTTTCCGACCGGTGATTCCGAAACCCGCTGCCGCGGACCGGGGCACCGGTCGTTTTGTGTCCGGGAATCGCACCAAGGACCGCTCAAGCCGTTCCGGGTCCCCATCTTGAAGCCGCCCCTCGAAAAAAGACCAAGCTTTCTCCTGAGGGCCACCCCCGGCGCAAGGGTGACAAGTCCGCTCGAGGGGCGAAACAAGTCAAACGGTCGTTCAAGCCATCTGGCCGATTTCGCGACCCCCGGCAGGGTTTTTCACATCAGAAATCGACCATTCACGCGGCTCTCTCTGAAGAATTCTTTATAGGAAAACTTCAAAAATTCTTCATCTTAACGGTGTGAATAACCCGCTTTTTGGGCTGTTCCCCGTTGCTACATCAAAGGTTCCACGCCGCGAACAACTTGTGAATGAATGCACGGTACTCGTGGAAGCTCCACAAACCCAAGGATGGCGGAGGAATTATCACCCAAGGCATTCCCAAGTTGTTCACAGGTTGCTTGGGGGTTGTCGGCAATCGGGCAAGGAGACACAGTCGCGTCATGGCGGGAGCGATCGTCATCACCGGCGGCGAGGGTGGATTGGCCCGGGCCGTGGCCGACGTTTTCCGGAATGCCGGATGGGAGGTGCGTGCACCGGGCCGACAGGAACTCGACGTGACCGACCCGGAAGCCGTCGCGACCTATTTCGCGCGGCTGGAGACCGACCTACTGGTCTGCGCCGCCGGAGTCACCCGCGACGCGCCTCTGGCGAAACTGAGCGAAAGCGCGTGGGACGAAACGCTTGCCGTCAACTTGGACGCCGCCGCTCGCTGCGCTCGCGGAGTTCTCAAGGGCATGTGGCGACGGAAAAGCGGCCACATTGTCTTCCTCTCCAGTTTCTCCGCGCTGCACCCCCCGGCTGGACAAGCGGCCTACGCGGCGGCGAAAGCGGGCTTGATGGGTTTGGCGAAGTCCCTCGCCCGCGAAGCCGGACCGGCCAATGTGCGGGTAAACGTCATCTTGCCGGGTTTCATCGAAACTCCGATGACCGCGCCTGTTTCCCCCATGCGTCGCGACGAGGTGCTGGCAGCTCACGCCCTCGGTCGCTTCAACACACCAGAAGCGGTCGCGCGGTTTTTACGCGTGTTGCATGAGGAGCTCCCCCATACCTCCGGCCAAGTCTTCCAACTCGATAGCCGGGTGGCCTGATTCCGTAGCCCTTGTCTCGCTGGCAGGACTCACGGGGACGGTGACCGGCTGACGACTTCCCGCGAACCGTCTGCCAAAAGCCGGAATTCCAGCCAGATCGCATCGGGCGGCAAGCAGCGCGGAAATTTATCCGCCCACTCGGCGACGATCACCGCGTCTTGCTCCAGGTATTCGTCCCAGCCGAGCGCCACCAGTTCGTCTTCCGTTTCGAGGCGATAAAAATCGAAGTGAAACACCGGCAGGCGTCCGCCGCGATACTCATGAGCCAGGGAGAAGGTCGGGCTGGTCACTTCCCCGGCGTTTCCTAAGGCGGCTGCCAGACCTTTCGTCCAATGCGTCTTGCCCGCGCCTAGATCGCCTACGAGGGCAAAAACCGTCCCCGCGTGGGCGCGATCCGCTGCCAGGCGACCGAGCGCTTCCATGGCGATGGGAGTGGTGGCGAGACCGAACATGAGATACTTTGGAAATCTTAAGCAACGGAGTTCGTCGATTCTAAAAAAATTTCTTGCCGCTTGTCACCCCCCGTGTTGTTCTCCCCGCCCGCCCGAAAAGGCGGCAACCCTCTCCTCTTACGGCCATGGCCTACGCAGTGATCAAAACCGGCGGCAAACAATACCGCGTCCAGCAAGGCGACAAAATCGACGTCGAGAAGCTCGACCTCGAAGTCGATTCCGAAATCACCTTCGACGAGATCCTTCTCGTGGGCGAAGGCGAGTCCGTGAAGGTCGGCCTGCCGACGGTTTCCGGCGCGTCGGTCACCGCCAAGGTGGTCAGCCAATTCCGCGGCCCGAAAGGCGTCGCCTTCAAATTCAAGCGCCGCAAGGGCTTCCACAAGACCAAGGGCTTCCGTCGCCATCTGACGAAGCTTGAGATCACCGCCATCGGCCTCTAATCCCTCACCCCTTCCCGACATGGCCCATAAGAAAGGACAAGGCTCCGTCAAGAACGGTCGCGACTCGCGCAGCAAGCGCCTCGGCGTGAAGAAATTCGGCGGCCAAGCCGTCATCGCCGGCAACATCATCGTCCGCCAGCGCGGCACGAAGTTCCAGCCCGGCCTCAACGTCGGCATCGGCCGCGACCACACCCTGTTCGCCCTCACCGACGGCCGCGTCAGCTTCGACCGCGATGGTCGCCGCGTGAACGTGGGTGCCCCGGTTGCCGCAGCCGCGAACTAAGCCAAACGGCATTCGTTTTCAAAAAGCCGCTTTCCGCAAGGAGAGCGGCTTTTTTCGTGCCGCCATCTCATTGTTGGCCATGCCATTTGGCCTCCAGTTTTCGCCGCCGCCGCATCCATAACAGCCATTTGAGGAAGCTCACGATTGCCGTGACGGCGCCAAGAGAAGAGATGAAAAAAGCAATTGCTCCAATGGATGCCCCTGGCTCTTCCCAATCCTCATTACGACTCCAAGCGAGGACCCATATCACCATACTACCGATACTTGTGGCTGCTGCTCCCACAGCCCACTTGAAAGCAAGGCGTTCCCGTCTTTGGGCAAATACGAGTGTCTCCTGAGCCTTCATGACTTGATTCCTTCCAGCCACATGCTCCACGTCGAGTCGAAAGCCGCCTCTTCTCTTGCCTCTGGTCTCGGGTTTCTCAACTCTCCTCCCATGTCCGCCGCGCTGAAAGCTCTCTTGTTGGAAAAATCCGTTCGCACCGGAACGTTCACCCTCGCCTCCGGCAAGGAGAGCGACCTCTACATCGATTGCCGCGTGACGGCGCTCGATCCCTTTGGCGCGAACCTGATCGGCGAACTGGGCTGGGCCGCGGTGCGCGAGCGCATCGCCAAGGAAGGCCTGAAAATCGACGCCATCGGTGGCATGACACTCGGTGCGGATCCCATTTCCCTCGCCGTCGGCATGACCTCGGCGAAACAACATCCCGAAGAAGCGCTGCAAGTCTTCACCGTGCGCAAGGAGCCGAAAGGCCACGGTCGCGGCAAACAGATCGAGGGCAATTTCAAGGAAGGAAATACGGTGATCGTCGTGGATGACGTGATCACCACCGGCGGCTCGACCATCAAGGCGATCGACGTCATCGAGCGCGAAGGCGGCAAAGTCGCGTTCGCCCTCGTATTGGTCGACCGCGAGGAAGGCGGCCGCGAAGCGATCGAAGCGCGCGGCATTCCGGTGCTGACGCTTTTCACGCGCAAAACGTTGCTCGACGAGGCGTGACCACCGCGGAGAACCTCCGCTTATTTTTTCTAAAATAGATGATCTCGCGCCGTAAAACGAAGTACCAGGTTTCCGGTTCTCTCCGGCAATACCTCTATCACTTCGATCGCCAACGCGAGATTCCTCAGGTCTACGATGACCTCGGCCGCTTTACCGGGGCGATTCCCTACGAAGACCCGCACGGCAAAGAAACGCTCTGGCTAACGGTCATGTACCCGCCGGAGCTTTTAAAAGAGCTGCGGCCGAAGCTGACCCAGATCTATTCCGAACTGAAAATCGGCGGCGAAGTCGGGCGACACGAGCACTTGTCGGTCGACCGCATCGACTTCGGCGATTTCGGTAATTCCCGGCCGTTCCGCATCCGCATCACCAACGTCTTCAACGACAACTCGGACTACTTCTACGTGAAGATCGCCGACGCGTCGCGGATCTACGGTCTGGAACTCGAGCACATCCTTTCGCCGAACCGCATCAACTATCTGGTCAACGGCAACACCTTGATCGAGGAGCACATCGCGGGCGTGCCGGGCGATGTGTTTTTGCGCGATTACCTGAAGCAGCCGGCCTTGAACAAGGTTCGCATCGCCAAGGAGTTCACCAAATTCAACGAGCGGTGTTTCATCCGTTTGCTCGGCGATATGCGCAGCGTGAACTACGTGGTCGACATCACGCCGGACTTCGAGGAAGTGCAGTATCGGGTTCGCCCGATCGACTTCGACCAGCAGTCGTACGAGAGGCGTGGTAAAACTTACCTCGCCTACCGGTTCGATTCCAACCGAACGATCACCAAACTCGCCTTCGAAGTGCTCAACCGCCGGACGATCGACCAATACGTCGCCGAGGAACACGCGCAGATGGCGCGCCGTGCGAAAGTAGAAGCTGGGCGTCTGAAGGCGCTGCTCGGCATCATGCGCCGCGACGAACTCGCGCCGGCCGCGCACGTGACCACCCTCGCCCGCGATCTCGATAAAATGCACCGCACGACCGGCTTCGGCGATTGCAAGACCATGGGCGAACTCACCGCCGCCCACGTCTCGTTGATGGTGGGGTTGTGACCGTGGCGGCGGATCCCATCCGCAAAGCCTTTTCCGGGGGGGAGATGAATCTTCCGAAGGCACGAGGTCGACTTTCCCGCTCGATGTGCGATGGATTCGCACCTCGCGAATCGTTTCCGCAAACCCAGGCTCCACTCCGCATGCATCTTCTCCGTTACGTCGTCGCCTTGATCCTTGCTTCCGGTTGCGCCCGCGCCGCCGAGTACGTTTGGAAGAACGTCGCCATCGGGGGCGGCGGCTATGTCACCGGCATCGAATACCATCCGGCGGAACCCGGCCTCGCCTACGCCCGCACGGACGTCGGTGGCGTCTACCGACGCGACTCGGCCACGGGGCCGTGGGTCGCACTGAACGACTGGGTCGCCGGGCTGGACAACGGGTTCATGGATCTGGGTGTGCTGAGTGTCGGCTTGGATCCCGCGGATCCCGACCGGGTCTATCTCGCCTGCGGCCAATATCTGGAATGGTGGGCTCCGTCGGCCCGTTTCATGAGTTCCTCCGATCGAGGCGCCACTTGGTCGAACATCGCGCTGCCGTTCAAACTCGGTGGCAACCTCAACGGCCGCGGAACCGGCGAGCGGCTGGCGGTGGATCCGCACGATGGCACGCGGATCTTTCTCGGCACCAGCGCGGACGGCCTGTGGCGCAGCACGGATCGCGGGGCAACGTGGACGCGCCTGACCGCGTTCACGCCCGTGGCGACCACCTTTGTCCTGTGTGATCCGGATCATGCGGGCACGCTGTATGTCGGTGCGGCACAGACCGACGGGCCGACTTTGTGGAAATCCACCGATCGCGGCGAAACGTGGGCCGCGGTGGAGGGACAGCCGTCCGGGTTGTTCGCCTTACAGGGGAAGCTCGATCCCGCGGGAGATCTCTTCCTCACCTATTCCGATCAGCTCGGACCGAATGGCGTGACCAGCGGCGCGGTGTGGAAATACTCCGCCGCCGGGACGTGGACGAATCTCAATGTCCCGACCGGCCAGGGGGGCTTTGGCGGAGTCGCCGTGGACCCGAACCTGCCGGGGCGCGTCGTGGTTTCCACCCTCAGCCGCTGGTGGCCGGGCGACGAGATCTACCGTTCCAACGACGGCGGCCAAACCTGGACCGGGGTGCTTTACGGCACGTCGCGGGATTATTCCTCCGCGCCATGGGCGGCCACGCTCGCGCCGCATTGGCTCAGCGACGTGGAAATCGACCCCTTCGATTCCGGACGCGCGTCGTTCGTCACCGGTTACGGACTCTATTCCACCTCGAATCTCGGTGCGGCTCCGGGGCAACCGGCGTGGTCGTTCGACTGCCAGGGGCTGGAGGAATGCGTGCCGCAGGCGCTGGTCAGCCCGGCGGCGGGGCCGCCGCTGGTCAGCGTGATCGGCGACTTCGATGGCTTCCGCCACGACAATCTCGATGCCTCGCCGGCGCTCGGCCGCCACTCGCCGTCGAAAGGAACCACGTATGCGTTGGACGGCGCGGGTATGGCACCCGCCGTACTTGCCAAATCGCACGGCGCGACGGGCTCCATCTCGCGGGATGGCGGCGTGACATGGACGGATTTCCCGGCGGTTCCGCCGACTGCAGCCGAAGGGCGCAGCGACCTCGCGGTGTCCGCCGATGGCACGCGGATCTTGTGGTGTCCCAAGGCGTCGGCGGCTTACGTTTCCGCGGATGACGGAGCGACATGGACGCCCTGTGCGGGCAGTCCCACGGGCGACCTGTGGCCGGCGGCGGACCGGGTGGATCCACTGCGTTTCACGGTCCTCGATCCGGCGACCCGCACGGTCCACGTGAGCACGGATGGCGGCGTGACCTTTACCGCGGGCGATAGCGATCTCCCCTCCGGCAGCTACCGGATCGAAGCGGTGCCGGGACAGACGGGCCACCTCTGGCTCACCGCGTGGAACGGCGGGCTCTGGCGCTCCACGGATGGCGGCGCGGATTTTGTCCAGGTGACCTCGGTCCAGCGTGGCTACCAAGCTGGCTTCGGGCGGTCCGCGGACGGTACCGGGCATCCGGCGGTTTTCCTGTGGGGGCGTGTCGACGGCATCGACGGACTGTTCCGCAGCGACGACACCGGCGCGACCTGGCAGCGAATCAATGACAGCCTCCATCAGTTCGGCCACATCAACGACCTCACCGGCGACCCCCGGGTGCATGGCCGCGTCTACTTGGGGACCAGCGGACGCGGCATCATCGTGGGCGAGGAAAAGGTGGAGCCGCGGTTCACGGAGATGATCTATCAGGACGGACTGGCCGAGGGCTGGCAGAACTGGAGTTGGGCGACGGTGAACCTGTCCTCGGCGGCTCCGGTGCGTCGCGGGTCTTCCGCAGTATCGGTCACGGCGGGCGGATGGGAGACGCTCTATTTGGCGCGGCCGACCTTCCAGAAAACCGCCGGGTATGCGGCCGTCGCTTTCTGGATTCATGGAGGCGAGACGGGCGGGCAAACGTTGCAAGTCATCGCCCTGCGGGACGGGGTCGCCCAGACGCCAAAAGCGATTCCCGCGCCGACCGCCCATGCTTGGACGCGCGTGGTCATTCCGCTGGCTGAGCTGGGAGTGGCCGGAGTTGACGACTTCAACGGCCTGTGGATCCAGAACGCCTCCGCCTCGGCGCTTTCCGCTTTTCATGTGGACGACATCGCACTGATCGGTGAGGCGGACGCGCATGATTGGTCGGCGCTTGATTGGACAAGTTGGAGGCAATCCCAGTTCTCCGCAGCCGAACTGGCGGATGACAACATCAGCGGCTCTGGTGCCGATCCCGATCACGACGGCCGGCCGAATCGGATCGAATGGTACCTGTTAGGCCATACGCGGGAAAACGACTTCGGCCCGTGGTGCGCGTGTGAACTTCAGAACGGCGCGGTGACGCTGAGCTACGACCGGCGCGCGGGATTCCCTTCCGCCATGACGCTGGAGGTCTCGGCTGACCTTGAATTCTGGACGCTGGCGGAGGGCGCGCCGGCGCTGCTTCCGCTCGATGCCTCCGGGCTGCGGGAACGGGTGACGTGGACCCTTCCCTCCACCGCGCCCGCCTTATTCTTCCGGCTCCGCTGAAATCCCGGCGGCTTCGACGGCGGGGGCAGGATGCCGGGAAATGACGCAGGAACCGTGCTAGAGTGCGGTTCCGGCTATGGAATCGTATGACTTTCTCGTGATCGGCGGTGGCTCGGCGGGCTATGCGGCGGCGCGGACGGCGGCGGCTTTGGGGAAGCGCGTGGCGATCGTCGAGGGCGCGTGGGAGCTGGGGGGCTTGTGTATTTTGCGCGGCTGCATGCCGTCGAAGACGTTGCTGCATCCGGTGGACATCCTTCACCACGCGCGGCATTCGGAGGAGCTGGGACTGAGAGGAAACGAAATCCGCCTCGATATGCGGGCGTTGCAGGCCTGGAAACGGAAGGTCATCGACGAATTCGCGGCCGACCGGCGGGAGGCGCTGGAGAGCGACGACTTCACGCTGTTTCGAAGTTGGGCACGGTTCGCGGGAGAAGATCGCGTCGAGCTGGCCGATGGGACGCAATTGCGGGCGGAGCGGATTTTTCTCGGCACGGGGTCGAAACCGAACGTGCCGGATTTGCCCGGTTTGGCGGATACGCCGTTTTGGACGAGCGATGACGTGCTGGAACTCGATTTCGTGCCTTCGAGCGTGATGGTTCTGGGCGGCGGGCCGATCGCTTGCGAATTCGCCCAGTTTCTGGACCGCATCGGATCGAAGGTGACTCTCATTCAACGGAGCGAACATTTGCTCAAAGAGTATTCGCCCGCCGCGGCGGAAGTAATCGAAGGGGTGCTGCGTCAGGAAGGTGTGGAAGTGCACACCGGCACTCACGTGGAGGAAATCTCCGCCCCGGCGGAGGGCGTGCGGCTGCGGTTTCGCAAGGGCGGCGAGGTGCTCACGCGGGAAGCGGCGCACTTGCTCAACGCCCTCGGTCGCGAACCGAACGTGGCGGGCTTGAACCTCGAAGCCGCGGGCGTGGAACTCGCCGGAGGGCGGGTCAAGGTCGATGCCTGGCAACAAACCACGAACGAGCGGGTCTACGCGGGGGGCGATGTCTGCGGGCCGCACGACGTGGTGCATTTGGCGGTCGCGCAGGGCGAACTCGCAGCGAAGCATGCGTTCGGGCAAAGTGGCCTCGAACCGATCGACGCGGACCAGCGGCTCAGCGTCGTGTTCACCGATCCTCCCCTCGCCTCGCTCGGGCTAACGGAAGCCGAACTCAAGGAGCGCGGCGTGGAATTCGTGGCCGCGACCTATCCCTTCGCCGATCACGGCAAATCGATCCTGATGAACGCGAAAACTGGTTTCGTCAAAATCCTCGCAGAAGCCGCGACCGGTCGTTTGCTCGGCGCGGAGATCGTCGGCGTGCAGGCGGATTCGTTGATCCATTGCCTCAGCGGGCCGCTCGCGTTGCAAGCGACCGCCGCCGATCTCCTGAAAGCGCCGTGGTATCATCCGACGCTCGCCGAGATCCTCGCGTATCCGTTGGAGGAAATCGTCGGCAAGCAGAAGGGAAACAGCCGCTCCTGAATTCAGCCCTGTGGGGTGACGACCACCGCGTGCTCGTCGAAGCGGGCTTTCGCGCCGACTTGGGTTAGGAGGTAATCGAGCACGGCTTTGGCCGGCAGGTTCTTGACCTGGAGCGTCACCTTTTTGCCCGCGAGTTTTCCTTGGGGATCTTCGACGATGAAGTTCACGCTCACGGTGCCTTTGCTTTCCTTGTCGACCATTTGTCCGAGGGCGGTGAGCGCGTCGGGCAGATCGGCGGCGGTGAATTCCACTTGGGGAATGATGACGGTGGCGAGTTTCGCCGCGCGGCCTTTGGCGGCGACTTTGCCCGCGTTTCGTTGGAGCTCCGCGAGTTGGTAGCGGGCGTTGGCGTGGTTCGGATCGAGTTGCAGCGTTTGCTGGAAGTGGGCCTTGGCTCCGGCGACATCACCGGCTTCAGCTGCTTTCAGGCCTTTTTGGTAAAAGACCTCGGGCGAAGGCGGCGGAATCGGTTGGGCGAAGGACGAGGGAGCTGCGAGCAAGGCGCAGGCGAGGAGGAAGAGACGCGTTTTCATGGGAAAATGGAGACGACTCCAATCTATGGATACTTGTCAGGCGGCAGGCCGTTATCAATTGGATTCCACGGCTTGCGCTTCGGCCGTGATCGCGCACGCTGGGATCGTGGACGACGCGCATTGGATGACCTTGGCTCTGGAAGAGGCCCGCAAAGGCGTGGGCCGCACCGCGCCGAATCCGCCGGTGGGATCCGTGTTGGTGAAGGATGGCGTCGTGCTCGGTCGCGGTTGGCACCGGGCGGCGGGCAGGCCCCACGCGGAACGGGAAGCGTTGGCCGATGCGTTCGCGCGGCACGGTCGTGAGGCGGTGCGCGGGGCGACGGCGTATGTGACGCTGGAGCCGTGCTCGACTCACGGTCGCACGCCGCCGTGCACGGACGGCTTGATCGAAGCGGGCGTGAAACGCGTCGTGTATGCGGCGACCGACCGGAATCCGTCGCACGTCGGCCGGGCGGATGCCTTGCTGCGGGCGGCCGGAATCGAAGTCACGCCGGGTGTGTTGGCGGACGAGGCGGAACGCTTGCTGCGGCCGTTTTTCAAAGTGCAGGAAACCGGTCTGCCATGGGTGATTTGGAAAACGGCGATGAGTTTGGATGGGCGGTTGACCCGGCCGCCGGGCGAAGGCCGTTGGTTGAGTCATCCGGATTCGCGGGCCGACGTGCAACGATTGCGCGCGGAGGTCGATGCGATGCTGACCTCGGGCGAAACGGTGCGTCGTGATTTACCGCAGCTCACGATTCGCGAGGCGGAATTGCTCGAAGGTCGGAACCAACCGTGGCGCGTCGTGATGACGGATCGCCCGGACACGTTGCCGTTGGAGGCGCCGTTGTTCACCGACGAATGGCGCGAGCGGACGCTGGTTCGCCCGGCGGAAGATTTGCCCGGCACCCTGCGACGGCTCGTGAAGGAACAAGGCGTGCTCAGCGCACTGGTTGAGGCGGGCGGCGTGTTTTCCGCGGCCTTGCTGGAAGCCGGCCTGATCGACGAGGTGGTCGTTTACCTCGCACCCATGCTTTGCGCTGGCGACGTACCGGCATTAGGTGGGCTTGGTTTGCCGGAGCCGCTGAAGTTGCAGGACGTCGTTTTCGAGCGCATCGGCGACGACGTGAAGCTGCGGGCAAGGATCGCCTGAAATAAAAAACCGCCGCAACCGGTGAGGATTGCGGCGGGCAAGCAGTGGGGAAATTTTACCAGGAAGTCTCGATGGTGATGCTGCCGGAAATGACGGGCGGCGGTGGCGGACGGCGTTCGACGCGCACTTCGCGGTGACGATACTCCGAGCCGCAGCCGTAAGATGGCTCGCAATGATGTCTTACGGGCACGACTCGCGTCCGCCAAACCGGGTCGCCGTACTCGTCGAAGAAGGCGATGTAGCGTTCCACGTAAACCGAGCAACCGCAGGGCGCGTAGTGGCTGAAATTGGTGCGGCATTCGTGGCGGTCGCGGTGCGGACGAGCTGATGCTTCGGGAGCCGCACCGAACCAAGTCAGAGCGGCGACGGCGACAGGCAGGAGCAGGTGTTTCATAGGATCGAGTGAATGCACCGGCTTCGACGAGACGGGCGGCGCTTTATTCGACCTTCCGGAAAATTTCTTCCCCCGGACTTTCAGTGGGAAGCCAAGGGAGATTGCAACACGAGGGGAAAGCGACTACGGTGGCAGGAGTTGTAGGAGCCTTTTTACGGGCTCCGGTTTTCCTTTCACCCGCAGTCCCACTGCCATGAATCAGCCCACTTCCAACGTGTTCGTTCTCTCTCGGATCAACAAGGCGCTGAGAGCGGATTTCCAGCATCTCGTCGAAGCCGATGGCGAGCTGCAAACCATGCTGCGCGACCTTCGTGCCTTCGGTGAACGGTTCAGCGGTTTCGCCGGCGATGCCAAATGGATCGACCTGTGGCGGACGATCGACAATTTGCTCGATGAAATCCGGCTCTACACCCTGCGCATGCGCCAGGAGATGGAAACCGAAGCTTCCTCTCCCCTCGCCGCCTTCGACGTGGTGGTCAGCCGCGATACGCTCCTCAACCAAAGCCTCGAGGAAGTGAACGAAGTGATCGCCGCGCGCATTGCACCGGAACAGCGCGAAGATTGGTCCGATCTGTGCGATTCGCTTCACGCCCAGCTCGATGTGATCCGTGCGTATCTCGCCGCGACTCGTGTTCGCATCGAGATGCGGCGCAAGCATGGCGCGCCGGAGTCGGAAAAGATGCGCGAGGAAATTCTGAGCCAATTGCCCGGCGACGCTTCCTTTGCCGAAGCGGGGAAATTTTCCCAGGAATACGAGAAGGCGTTCCAGCAATTCCAGCGCGACAAGTATCGCACCGGCGGCATCATCGACATTTTCAAAGCACTGCTGCTCATCCAGGAAGAAGGCCCCGAAGCCCGGATGCGGCGGAAGCTATTGAAAGAGGAAACCTGATCGTTTCCCGGCAAAACGACACGTGCGCAAATCCGCGTCGTGTGCTTGAATGTTAGAATGCGTCAGGAGCTGTTGCAAAATCCGGTGTTCGCGATGGCGGCTTCCCAATTCGACCGGGTGGCCGATTTCCTCGGACTGAACGATGAACTCCGTGAGCGTTGCAAGTGGCCGAAGCGGATGATCACCGTGACCATGCCGGTGCGGCTGGACTCGGGCGAAGTGCGCGTGTTTTTCGGCCACCGTGTGCAGCATCATCTCACGCGCGGTCCGGTGAAAGGCGGACTGCGCTATCACCCGGCGGTCGATCTCGGCGAGGTGGCCGCTTTGGCGATGTGGATGAACTGGAAGTGCGCGTTGATGGACCTGCCCTATGGCGGCGGCAAAGGCGGCATCACCTGCGATCCTCGTACGATGAGCTTGGGCGAGCTGGAACGTCTTACGCGTCGCTACACCATGGAAATCCTGCCGTTCATCGGTCCGGAAATCGATGTGATGGCACCGGACATGGGGACCAACGAGCAAACCATGGCGTGGATCGCCGACACCTATTCGACTCACGCTGGCTACTTCGTACCGTCGATCGTCACGGGTAAACCGCTCGGGCTGCAAGGTTCCGCCGGTCGCACGCAAGCCACCGGTCATGGCGTCGCGTTCCTCGCTTCGAGCGCCCTTCACAAGCTGGGCCAATCCGTCGATGGCGCGACAGCCGTGGTGCAAGGCTTCGGCAATGTGGGTTCGCACACCGCGTTCACGTTGTCGGCTTATGGCGTGAAGGTTACCGGCATCTCGGATGTGACCGGCGCGATCTGGAACGAGAACGGGCTCGATATCCCGCAGCTACGCGAGCACGTTGCGAAGACCGGTTCGGTGGTTGGCTTCGCCGAATCGGAGTCCATCGATCCGGAGGAACTGCTCATCCAGCCTTGCGACGTTCTTGCCCCGGCGGCGCTGGACCGCGTGATCACGAAGGAAAACGCGGGCAAACTGCGCTGCCGGATTCTGGCGGAAGGCGCGAACGGTCCGACCACGCCGGAAGCCGACGCGATTCTCGATCAACGCGGCGACGTCTTCGTGTTGCCGGACATCCTTTGCAACGCGGGTGGCGTGACGGTTTCCTACTTCGAGTGGGTGCAGAATTTCCAACGCTTCCAATGGACCGAACGCGAAGTGCTGACGAAGCTGGAAACGCTCCTGCAAAAAGCCTTCGAGCGCGTCACCAGTTTCGCTGCCAAGCAGGGCATTTCCCAACGGGTCGCCGCGCAAGCGCTGGCCATTCGGACGGTCGCCGATGCCAAGGCGCAACGCGGATTGTTCCCGTGACGGGGCTTGCGACTTCGCAGACTTTCCCGCGATGATCGAAGCGTGATGCAAGCGCTGCGTTTTCACGAGTTCGGCAAGCCGTCCGAAGTCCTGAGGCTGGAATCGATCGATCTGCCGCCACTGGCCGACGGCGAAGTCGATTTGAAACTGCTCGCCGCGCCGATCAATCCGGCCGACTTGAACTACATCGAGGGCACTTACGGGATCAAACCCGAGCTACCCGCGGTGTCCGGGATCGAAGGCTGCGGCGAAGTCATCGCCAGTCGCGACGCGCGTTTCGCTTCAGGCGATCGCGTCATTTTCCTTCGTCGCGCCGCCACGTGGGCGACACATGTGCGGGCACAGGGCGACATCTTGTTCAAGCTGCCGGAAGGAATCGATCCCTTGCAGGCGGCGATGCTGAAGGTGAATCCGGCCACCGCGTGGCGATTGCTCACCGGGTTTCGCCAGCCGGAGCCGGGCGAGTGGATCGTTCAAAACGCGGCCAATTCCGGCGTCGGCCGTTGCGTGATCCAGCTCGCGCCCCTGCTCGGCGTGCGCACCGTGAATTTCGTCCGTCGCGACGAATTGATCGCGGAGCTGGAAGCGTTAGGCGCGGATCTCGTCGTGCTCGACAACGAGGACGGCTTTCAGACGGCGAAAGCAACTCTCGGCAAACCCGGTGCCGTGCTGGGCTTCAACGCGGTCGGCGGCGAAAGCGCGTTGCGTTTGATGAACCTGCTCGCGCCCGGCGGCATTCACATCACCTTCGGCGCGATGGCGCGTCGACCGCTCACGGTGCCGAACGGCCTGCTCATTTTCAAAAACCTCCAACTGCGGGGACTCTGGATCACCCGCTGGATCGAGGACGCTTCGCCGGAGGAAATCGCGGAGGTTTACCAACGCCTCGCTCAACAAGTGATGGCGGGCGCTCTCGTCCAACCCGTCGATGCGGTGTTTCCGCTTGAGGCGTACCAAGACGCCCTCGCCCGGGTGGCGGCGACCGGGCGCCATGGGAAAGTGCTCTTTGGCGCGGATTAAATCCCCGCGTCGCGATTTTCAGGAATTTTCGTCGCGTCGTCCCGGCTTGTGCGCGAGCCACACCGGTAACATGCGCGGACGCTTCGCGTTTGGCGACGAGGGCACGACGTGCTCGGCCACGGAAAAGCCCGCACGCGACAGATGACGGGCGAGGCCGGGCAAGGCGCGCGAACCGGCGATGGCCAGCAGCCCGCCCGGTTGCAGCGCGTCGTAGGCGGCGGTTAGCCAGCGACGGTCATCGATGAGCGGTCGACCGTTTTGCCCGACGGGCGAATAATCGAGGTGCAGCACGATGGCGTGGAGGCTGCCCGCGTGGGAGGCGAGGCCGGCCGGGCCGGCGTCTTTTTCCAGCCGCACGCGCGAATCGCTCGCGAAAGCACCTTGCGGGAAATGTTGTTTCTGCCACTCCGGCAGTTCGGTCGACGGCTCGGCGACGAAGAACGTCCCGCGTTTCTGCGGGAGCGCCTCGCAGGCCGCGGCGAGCGATTGCCCAAGGCCCAGACCCGCGAACCACAGCTTCGGCTGACGGGCCGGACGGAACGGCGCGCAGGCCAAGCGGGCGCATTCTTCCTCGACCGCTTTGGTGGAGGGACCGGCAAGCTCCTGCCCCCGGACCGTCAGCGAGTGACGGCCGTCATGCTCCTGAAGCTCCAGCGGTGAACCGTCGGGCAATGTGGTTTCGGCGAGAACGATGCGGGGCTTCATAAGCGTGAAATCTTGCGACTCGGCACCGGCGATAGTATAAGGCAGCCACGATGTCCACCGATCCTTCCACTCCGCCCGTGTCGACCGCGTCCCCTGCTTCGCCCGCCGTGGTCCCGCCCGTGGAGGACAAAACCGTGGCGGTTGTCGCTTACCTGACCTTCGTCGGGTTCATCGTGGCGCTCATTTTAAACAACGGCCCGAAAAAGAACGCGCTGGGCCAGTTCCATCTGCGTCAGGCCCTTGGGCTTTTGATCATCCATCTGGTGGGGATGATTTTGTTCGTGATGCTCGCGTTCATGCTTCCCGGGATTCTCGGCAGGGTTCTTGCCTTGGGGTCGAACGTTTTTAGCTTGGGCATGCTCGTCCTCTTTATCCTCGCTTTGGTCGACGCGATCAATGGCCGGCGCAAACCGGTTCCGGTCGTGGGGGAGTTGATTCAGCAAAAACTCGCGGGCGCTTTCGCCGCCTGAGCGGGCGGACGATCTTGCGCCCACGCGATTGATTGGTTAGAAGCCAGTTAGCCATGTCCAACGAACCTTATAGTCCGCCGCCCGTCCAGGAACCTTCCCCGGTTCCGCCGCCTCAACCTTCCAAGCCCGTGTCCGAGAAGAAACTCGTCGCGGGTTTGCTGGGTATCCTCCTCAATGGGTTAGGCGTCCACAAATTCTACCTCGGTTACCAGAAAGAAGGCCTGATCATGCTGTTAGTCACCGTGTTACTCAGCGTGCTCACGTGTGGCGTTGGCTACATCGTGATGGGGGTGATCGGCCTAATCGAAGGCATCCTCTACCTCACGAAGTCCGACGAGGAATTCGAGCGAACCTATCTGATCGGTCGCAAAGGCTGGTTCTGATTTTCCGTTGCTTCGATTCTCTCCCAAAAAAAGACCCCGGCCTTTCGGCCGGGGTTTTTTAGGTTTGATGGGCTTTGGTTGGGGATCGGTCGTCGGGCGGGTTGGCCCGAGCGACTTACAGGATGCCCTTGAGGGTGGACGAAGCCTTGAAGCCGACGGTCTTCGAAGCGGCGATTTTCATCGATTCGCCGGTTTTCGGGTTGCGACCCTGACGGGCGGCGCGCTTCTTCACCTCGAAGGTGCCGAAACCGATGATTTGGACCTTTTTGTCCTTCTTGATGCCTTTTTGAAGGGCGGTGAGGACGGCGTCGAGGGATTCTTCGGCGGCGCGCTTGGTCGCGTCTTTGCCGAGGGCGGCTTGGATGGCTTCAACGAGTTCAGCTTTATTCATGGCGACGCTTTTTCTGCGAACGAGTGCAGGCGTTTGCAAGAGAATTCCGGTCGAAAAATTCCCTACGGCGGCTTGACTTTCCGGCTGCGGGACTCCTGCTAGGATCGCCGGAATCCCCGGTTCAGAAGCTTCGCAGGGCCGCGCATGGCATGTTAGATTTTGTTAGATTTGCCTGGCGTTGACCTTGCTGGCATCGCCTTGGCAGAAAAGAACGATGGTCCCCCAAGGCGAAGAGTTCGATCCATGTGTGATCCGTGGTGCCGCCGCGGTGCGGGCGGCGGCGCGTTCCTTGCCTACGGCCGATTCGCTTGCCGGGGAACTCGCGATGGTCGAAGCGGCCCAGACGCGCGGTTACTTTCCGCCTGATGAAGATGAAGCGATCCGGCTACGATACAGGCAGTATTTGTCCCTGCGCGCCGCTTTACTCGAAGCGCTGCGGGAGCTGATGGCCGCGTCCGGCGTGGCGGAAAAGGACTGGCGACAGCGCCTGCCCTCGTTCGTCACCGCCTTCGCCGCGGCTTGCCTACTGGTGCGAGCCACCGGATTTCTCACCCGGCTGGCAGCGACGCATTCCGTGCTGTGGAAGAAGCTGGAGGAGGATGACCTCCGGCTCGGGCTGCCGCGCAAAACCTTCAGCCGACTTTATCGCGAGTCGGTTTCGCCCCTCGTCCTGGCGCGTTTCCATGCCGCGGCGGAATTTTACCACGATCAAGAGGGCGCGATCAAAGCCTTGGCCGTGCACCCGGAGCTGGCACCGATGGTTGCCTTATTGAAAAAAGAGCGGGCGTGGATCGAGCGGCGGCGTCGCGACGCGGTGAAGCGGCATTTGGAATACCGATGGTTTTCGTTTTGCCGTCGCCATCGCTCGCTCTGGCGGCAGGCGATGTTCGGGCTATTCGAAGCGGCAGGCTGCGCCATCGCCGACCTTCGCCAGCCGGGAGTGAAACCCGCGAACGCGCCGAAAGCGATTACGCCGGAACTGCGGGCCGCGCTATTAGAAATCGCGCGACCGGGCGACGTGTTCGTGACGCGTCATGAGGACGCGCTGAGCAATCTCTTCCTGCCCGGTTTTTGGCCGCATGCTGCACTTTATTTAGGAGAAGGCAGGTTTCTGGAGTCGAAAAAGGACGGCGTGCGCAATCGTCCGGCGGAGGAAACTTTGGAAGTGGATGCCTGCGTCGTGCTGCGACCGCCGCTCGATTCGGCCGAAATTGCGGCCGGGGTCGCCCGCGCGCTGGAGCACGAAGGCAAGCTCTACGATTTCCTTTTCGATTTCCGCACCGCCGACCGTTTGGCCTGCACGGAAGTGATTTACCGGGGCTTCCACGGGATCGGTCCGGTGACTTTCCAATTGGAAGAAGTGGGAGCGCGGCTCTGTCTACCGGCGGAGAACCTGATCGACCAAGCGCTGGCGTGCGGATTCCGGGTGATCGCGACCTGCCATTTCGTGGGAAAAGGGTGGTCGGCGGACGGTGAAACCGAGTCGGCTTTCCGGCGATCCCGGCGGCGTGAGTAAATCGTCACAAGCCCCGGATTATCAAGGATCGTGGGGAGATTGTGAAATTTTTCACAAATAGAACTTGCTCCAGAAGTCGGGGTTCCGGTATGGAGCGCGCGCCCCGCGTCCCGCGGACTCATACGCATGCGCTTCCTCACTTCCACCTTGGCTGCTTTTCTTCTCGGTCAAATTCCGGCGATGGCCGCGGAGGGGCAAGCTCACGATCACTTGCCCGCGCATGCCGAGCAGATTTTCAGCCTTGGGCCGTTCGTGATCACCAACTCGATGTTGATGGTCTGGCTCGTGGCCGGGTTTTTGATCCTCATCGCGCAGCTGGCCACCCGCAAGCTCACGCTGATTCCGGCGGGATTGCAAAACTTCGTCGAGTGGATCGTCGAAAGCCTTTACAATTTCCTTGAGGGCATTCTCGGCACGCATCTGGTGAAGCGGACGTTCTGGTTCTTCGGCACGATTTTCGTGCTCATCCTGTTTACCAACTGGTTCGGCCTGATCCCAGGCGTCGGCACCGTCGGCTGGCAGTTGAGTGGCTCGGGCGTTGATCCGCACGACACGTTCCGCCCGTTCCTGCGGGGTGGTAACGCCGACCTCAACATGACCGCGGCGATGGCGTTTACGTTTGCTCTCCTGTGGTTCTATTGGGCGATCACCGAAAACGGCCTCAAAGGTTTCTTCGCTCATATTTTCGCCCCGAAAGGCAAATTCGGCGGGCTCATGGCCGTGCTGATGCTGGTTGTTTTCGCCTTCGTGGGCGTCCTTGAAGTGGTGTCGATCCTCTTCCGGCCGGTCGCGTTGACCTTCCGTCTGTTCGGCAACATTTTCGCCGGCGAAAACATTCTGGAAAATATGATGCTGGTGGTCGGCAACAACAAGTACCTCGCTTGGCTGCCGCCCATTCCATTCTACTTCCTCGAGCTATTGGTCGGCCTGATCCAAGCGCTCGTGTTCATGCTTCTTACCTCGGTGTTCCTCAAATTGATCTGCGATCACGGCGATCATCACGACGAGGATCACGCTCACTAAAACTTTCTCGTTCTGACCATGGCATAAGACCGTGGAGAGCGACGAACCCACAACACAACGACATCATGATGCCAACCATGCTCGCTGAAATCACCGGTAACCTTCACGTTGCCGCCGCCGCCCTCGCCGCCGCTGTCGGTATCGGTCTTCTCGGCTCCAAAGCCGCTGAAGCGACCGGCCGTAACCCAGGTGCTGCCGGTAACATCCTGACGCTCTCGATCATTCTTGCAGCGCTCATCGAAGGTATCGTGTTCTTCGCGATCTTCCTCGCTAAGTAATCGACTTTGGCGCGGAGGCCTATTGGTCTCCGCGCCTCCCCTTTTCTCTTTTTTTGGTTCATTCACTTCCCGCCGCTTTTGCCATGAGCTCACTTCTTTCCATCCTCGCAGTCGCGACTCCGCATGCCGAAGAACATGGCGGTGGCGTAGGTGAAATTTTCCGCACGTTTCACGTCGACTGGCCGTTTTTCATCAGCCAAGTCGTCAGCTTTCTCATCGTCGCCGCGCTTTTGAAGAAGTTCGCCTTCGGCCCGATCCAGGCGATGCTCGAACAACGCCGTGCTCGCATCGCGGAAGGTGAAGCCAAGCTGAAGCACATCGAGCAGCAGCTCGCCGATTCCGAGCGTCACACCGCCGAGGCGATCGCCAAGGCCAACGCCGACGCCCTCCGCCTGATCAACGAGGCCAAGGATAGCGCCGCCAATTTCTCCGAGCAGAAGACGCAGGAAGCCATCGCTTCCGCCCAGCAGATCCTGGCCAAGGCCGAAGCCGCCGCCCAAGCCGAGCGCGCCGCGATCAAGGCCGAACTCAAAAACGAATTCGGTCGTCTCGTCACCGCCACCACCGCCCAGGTCACTGGCAAGGTGCTCACCGACGAGGACCAGAAGCGCATCAACAACGAAGCGCTCGTTTCCGTCGAAGCCTGAGATTTCCCTCCGTCGCGTCGCCATGAAGATTTCGAAGACCGCCACTCTCGCCGCCCGCCGGCTTTTCCGTAGCTGCCAAATCAACGGCCGCTTGGATGAAGCGAAGCTCGGCGGCATCATCCGCGAGCTTGGCGCGACCCAGCCGCGTGAGTTCCGTGCGATCCTCCTCGGTCTCAAGCGCCTCGTGCGCCTTGACCTTGAGCGCCGCCGCGTGACGATCGAAAGCGCCGCCGACCTCGACGCCGCTTCCCGCGAGCGCGTGGCTTCCGGCCTCGTGGCCAAATACGGCAACGACCTTTCCTTCGAATACAAGGTGACGCCCGAACTCCTCGGTGGCCTGAAAATCCGTGTCGGCAACGACGTCTTCGACGGTTCGGTCAAAGGTCGCCTCGACCGCCTCGCCCAAGCTTTCTAATCCGCTTTTTCCCGCTATCTTCCCACTCTCCAACCCGCCACTTCCATGAGCAGCATTCTTCAGGAACTCGAAAAGGAAATCGCCAGCGTCGCGACTTCCGTCAACAAAACGAACGTCGGGGTCGTCCGCCAGGTTGGCGACGGCGTGGCCCGCGTGGAAGGCCTGTCCGACGTGATGCTCAACGAGATGATCTCGTTCCCGGGCGGCGTCACCGGCATCGCCCTGAACCTTGAAGAAAGCGAAGTCGGCGTCGTGCTCCTCGGCGAATACAACGCGATTAAAGAAGGCGACGAATGCTCCGCCACCGGCAAACTGCTCTCCGTGCCGGTCGGCCGCGCCACTCTTGGCCGCGTGGTCAACGCCCTCGGCGTTCCGATCGACGGCAAGGGCGAAATCGCCGCTTCCGCCCAGTATCCGATGGAGAAAATCGCGCCGGGCATCATCAAGCGCAAATCCGTCTCCGTCCCGGTGCAGACCGGCATCATGGCGATCGACGCGATGATCCCGATCGGCCGCGGCCAGCGCGAGCTCATCATCGGTGACCGCGCCACGGGCAAGACCACCATCGCGGTCGACACCATCATTTCCCAGGCTAAGCAGAACAAGCTGGCCGAGCAGGGCAAACTCCAGAACTTCAAGCCGCTCTATTGTATCTACGTCGCGGTCGGCCAGAAGCTCTCCAACGTCGCGCGTATTCAGAAGACGCTCGAAGACGCCGGCGCGATGGAATACACCACCATCGTTTCCGCCACCGCTTCGGATGCCGCCGCGATGCAGTTCCTGGCTCCTTACGCCGGTTGCGCCATCGCCGAATACCTCATGGACCAGGGCGAAGACGTCCTGATCGTGTTCGACGACCTTTCCAAGCACGCCGTCGCCTACCGCCAGGTGTCGCTCATCCTTAAGCGTCCGTCCGGTCGCGAAGCCTATCCGGGCGACGTGTTCTACCTCCACTCCCGGTTGCTTGAGCGTTCCGCTCGTCTTTCCGACGCCGCGGGTGGTGGCTCGCTCACCGCGCTGCCGATCATCGAAACGCAGGCCGGTGACGTTTCCGCTTACATTCCGACCAACGTGATCTCGATCACCGACGGTCAGATCTACCTCGAAACCGATCTCTTCTACCAAGGCATCCGCCCGGCGATCTCGGTCGGTCTCTCGGTGTCCCGCGTCGGTTCCGCCGCTCAGACCAAGACGATCAAGTCCGTCGCCGGCACGACCAAGCTCGACCTTGCCCAGTTCCGCGAACTTCAAGCCTTCGCCCAGTTCGGTTCGGACCTCGACGCCTCGACCAAGAAGAAACTCGATCGCGGTGCCCGCATCGTCGAGCTGTTCAAGCAGAACCAGTACTCGCCGATCCCGATGGAGATGGAGTCGATCTACCTCTTCGCGATGCAGAACGGTTTCTTCGACGACATCGCCGTCGCCGACGTCCGCCGCGCCCAAGAGGCGATCGGTGAGTTCTTCGCCACGCGCAAGTCGGACCTCCTCGACAAGATTCGCAACGAAAAGCCGGATCTCAAAAAGGACGCCGCCACGGTCGAAGCCGTCAAGCAGGCGCTCAACGACTTCAAGTCGGCTTGGAAGTAATCCCCTCTGGTTTCTTGTTTCTGGTTTCCCGCATCTAAAATCTCATGGCCAACCTTCGCGACATCCGCCGGCGTATCAAGTCGGTCAAGAACACCGCGCAAATCACCCGCGCGATGCAGCTTGTCGCCGCCGCCAAGATGAAAAAGGCGCAGGACCAGGCGCTGGCGGGACGCGATTACGCCAAGCAGCTCAAAGAAGTCCTCGTCAACCTCAAGGAGAACGTTGCCGAGGACGCCCATCCGCTTCTCGTGAAGCGCGAAGGCAGCCGCGAGCTGGTGCTGGTGATCTCGACCGACAAGGGTCTTTGCGGTGGCCTCAACACCAACCTTTACAAAAAGGTCCGTGCTGAGGTTTCCGCCGATGCCGAGTTCGTGACCGTCGGTCGCAAACTGCGCGGCACGCTTGAAAAGCTCGGCAAGCATTTGGTCGCCGACTTCGAAGTGAAGGATCCGGTTCCGTTTTCGGAAGCCCGCCCGATCGCGAAGCTGCTCACCAAGCTCTACCTCGACGGCAAATACGACAAGGTCAGCGTCGCCTTCACCAACTTCGTCAGCACGCTCCGCCAGGAGCCGACGGTTCACCAGCTCCTGCCGATCGATCCGAGCGGCTTGGGCGAAGAAGCCGCCTACGAAGGCATGACCGGCATCGACCACGGTGTCGCCGACAAGCAGGCCGCCCTTGCTAAGGACTACCTCTTCGAGCCTTCCGCTAACGACGTGCTCGGCACGCTGCTGCCGCAGTATGTGAACTTCCAGATCTACCAGATGCTGGTCGAGTCCCGCGCTTCCGAGCACTCCGCGCGAATGGTCGCCATGAAAGGCGCGACCGACAACGCGAAGAAGTTCATCAAGGAACTCACGCTCGAATACAACAAGCTGCGCCAGGCTGCCATTACCTCTGAGCTCCTTGAAATCACCACCGCCATGAAGGCGATGGAGTAAGAAGTGCCGAGGGACCCATGATCCGTGGTCTCTCACCCGCCCCAACACCTCCGAGTTTACCCCTTCTCAAAATCCTGATCAGTCACTGATCACTTCCCACTCCAGCCATGTCCAACACCGGAACCATCGTTCAAGTCATCGGCGCCGTCATTGACGCCGATTTCTCCCAAGCCACCAAGCTGCCCGAGATTTACAACGCGCTTGAAGTCACCTACCCGCTCAACGGCGTTGAGACGAAATTGGTGCTGGAAGTTCAGCAGCACCTTGGCGACGGCTGGGTGCGCGCCGTGTCCATGTCCACTTCGGATGGTCTCAAGCGCGGCATGTCGCTCGTCGACACGGGCAAGGCGATCGCCGTACCGGTTGGCAAGCAGGTCCTTGGCCGCATCTTCAACGTCACTGGCGACCTCGTGGACGAAAACGTGCCGCTCGCTGACGCCAGCCGCCGTTCCCCGATCCATCGTCCGGCCCCGACTCTCACCGAGCAGTCCGCTACCACCGAGATCCTTCCGACCGGTATCAAGGTCATCGACCTGATCTGCCCGCTCCTCAAGGGCGGTAAGGGCGGTATGTTCGGTGGCGCCGGCGTCGGCAAGACCGTCGTCATCATGGAGCTCATCAACAACATCGCGAAGGCGCACGGTGGTTTCTCCGTGTTCGCCGGTGTCGGTGAGCGCACCCGTGAAGGTAACGACCTCTACTGGGAAATGATCGAGTCCGGCGTTATCGCCACCGAGAAGGACGAGAAGGGTCACATCAAACTCGGCGCGGACGGCAACCCGGTCCTCACCGAAGGCTCGAAGGTCGCCCTTTGCTACGGCCAGATGAACGAGCCGCCAGGCGCCCGTCTCCGCGTCGCCCTTTCGGCCCTCACCATGGCCGAGCACTTCCGCGACGAAGACAACCAGGACGTGCTTCTGTTCGTCGACAACATCTTCCGTTTCTCCCAAGCCGGTTCCGAAGTGTCCGCGCTTCTTGGCCGCACGCCGTCCGCGGTGGGTTACCAGCCGACCCTTTCCGAGGAAATGGCCTCCCTCCAGGAGCGCATCACCTCGACCAACAAGGGCTCGATCACCTCGATCCAGGCGGTTTACGTGCCGGCTGACGACTTGACCGACCCGGCTCCGGCCAACACCTTCGCCCACTTGGACGCGACGGTCGTGCTTGAGCGCTCCCTCGCTGAGCAGGCGCTCTTCCCGGCGGTTGACCCGCTCGCCTCGACCTCCAAGGCGCTCGCCCCGGAAGTCGTCGGCGAAGAACACTACCGCGTCGCCCGTGGCGTGCAGATGGTACTCCAGCGCTACAAGGACCTGCAGGACATCATCGCGATTCTCGGCATGGACGAGCTTTCGGACGCCGACAAGCTCACCGTGTTCCGCGCTCGTAAGATCCAGCGCTTCCTCACCCAGCCGTTCCACGTGGCGGAAATCTTCACCAACGTGCCCGGCGCCCTCGTTTCCCTCGAAGACACCGTCCGCGGTTTCGCCGAGATCATCGACGGCAAGTGGGACGACGTGCCGGAAGGCAACTTCTACATGAAGGCCGGCATTGACACCGTTTCGCGCGACTAAACATCTAGGAAACCAGAGACAAGAGACCAGAGACCTGAAAGAGGGTCCGCGGTCCACGCCTCTGGTTTCTGGTATCTGGCTTCTTCAAACTCATGTCTCTCCACCTCGAAATCGTCACGCCGGAGAAGAAGGTGTTCTCGGACACCGTCGAGAACGTCGTGCTGCCAGGCGCTGAAGGCGAACTCGGCATCCTCGACGGTCACGCCGCGCTCGTCACCAGCCTTGCGGCGGGTGAACTTCGCTACCGCAAGGGCGGCAACGAAGTGCATCTCGCACTCGGCACCGGCTTCGCGGAAGTGACCCAGCACAAGGTGGTGGTGCTCACCGATTCCGCGATCGGTGAAGCCGAGATCGACGAGGCGAAAGCCCAGGAAGCGATCCATCGCGCCGAGGAAACCCTCAAGGGCCTCAACCATGCGGCCGATGCCGAAGAAGTGGCCTACCTTCAGGGCGTGATCGCGAAGAACCTCGCGCAGCTCAAACTGAAGCGTCGCCATCACGTCTGAGGCGTTTCCTTCGAAACATTCCATTCATCGCAAAGCCGGGCCACAAGCCCGGCTTTGTTGTTTGGAGTTGAGCCTCTTCTTCCGGGTGTTTTGAATGTCGCTTGGCCGGTGAGCTTTTGAGTGGCCAGTGGACGGCGGTTAATGGTCAGAGAAGAAATCAGGGAGCGGACCGCGAACTTTAGTTCGCCCCGTCAGCCCTCGTCTTCTCTTCTTCACTAACCACTGGCCCCTGATCTCTGGCCACTCAGTGGCAGGCTAACCAAGAGGCTCCGCCCTCTTCTTCGCTGAAGCTTCGAAGACTCCTTCCTCGCCTGAAGGCTCAACTCCTTGCAAAGTCGCCAGCATGCGATTGCCGCCGTGGTTGTGGAGAGTTTGCCGAAGCAAGTGGACGAAACGTCTGCTGATCGCTTCGCCGTTTTTGCTGATGACGGCCATCGGAGGCTTTTATGGCATCGCGAATTGGTGGGGCCGTCAGTGTCTTGAGCGGGAAGCGGCCGCGATGAAGGCGGATGGTTTGCCGACGACGTTTGAAGAATTGTTCGGGCCGGTTCCGCCTGCGGCGGATGACGTGTTCCAGCACCCGGCGATCCGTGCGGAGTTGGTGAAACAGGACGACACGGATTTGAAAAATTTGGGTGGCATGTCGATTTCCGGCCTGAAGAAGGGTCTGGATTGGGAGCCTAAGCCGGATTTGGGGAAACTTGGCGATGTAAGGCTTTTAGTCGATCCGCCCCAACCCACCAAAGCGGAGGCGGAGGTCGCTCGCGAGATTCTGGTTCTGATCGAGACGCCATCCCGGGAGTTTGATGCCTGCGTTGAAGGTTTGCGCCGCCCGACGTGCCACTGGGGTTTGAACACGAACGAGCTGACGGGCCGTTGCCTGCGGTTGCTGAAACTGATGCAATTTTCCGTAGATCGAGCGCGGCTGCACCTCGTGGCCGGTCATTCGGATCTTGCCGCGCAGGATCTGAAAACGGCCATGGAGATCCGGAGCCGACTCGGTGGCCCCAAGAGCAGCTTCCTCGCCTTCGTCTGTTCCGTGTTTGGAGAACGAGATATCGCGCACGCCGTGTGGGAGGGAGTCGCGCGCCGGGCGTGGTCGGAACCTCAATTGGCGGACTTCCGGTCGCAATTGGAGGAAGTGAATTGTCGACGGGCGTTGCATGAGGCCGTTCCCACCGAATGGATTTACATGAAGGCCGTGCTGGGAGAGTTGCCTGCCGGTTACCGCACGGGCAGGGAGTGGGAGGAAATCGGCCCGGACTTTTTCGAAGCGGGAAAAAATCGCGATACCTTGGAAATGAAACGCTTGGCAGTGGAAGCCTGGGATAAGGCGAAACCGCTGGGGTTGAAAATGCGCGAGAGGGTGGAGGATATGAGCCGCATGCGGGAATGGTATCTTCGTTTCCAGCGCTCCAATCGCATCCCTGAGATTTCAGACTTCAACGAGTGGGATTTTTTCGAATCAGCAGAAGTATTTACGCATGCCATTCGAGCAGTCCAAACCCAGCGGGACCTTTTGATGTGCGGGATCGCCTTGGAACGTTACCGCTTGAGATACGGACGATCTTCCGAACGGCTTGATCAACTCGTGCCCGAGTTTCTGCCCGAGGTGCCGAAGGACATCTGCGACGGCCAACCGCTCCGCTACCAATTGCTGCCCGATGGAGCGCCGCATGTGTGGTCGCTCTGGCCATCGGGGAAAGACGAAGGCGGCATGCCGAATGACTCGCAGAAGAAAGGCAACGCGGTCTGGACCACCGGGCAAATCCCGGGGCTGACGGAAGCGGTTTACGACAAAAGATAGGGGAAACGCCCTTCCTCCCCGGGGAATACCGCTCCGTCCCCGGGGAAGATCACTTCGTCGCTGGGGAAGATCACTTCGTCCCCGGGGAAGATTGCTTCGTCGCAGGGGAAGACTGCTTCGTCGCAGGGGAAGACTGCTTCGTCGCTGGGGAAGACTGCTTCGTCGCTGGGGAAGACTGCTTCGTCGCTGGGGAAGATCGCTCGTCGCTGGGGAAGATCGCTCGTCGCTGGGGAAGATTACTTCGTCGCTGGGGAAGACCGCTTCATCCCCGGGGAAATTGCCCGCTTCCCTCGTCTGATTCGCAATGAGGCAGGGGCAGGTTGCTTGCGCGTTTCGTCAGCCGAAGTGATCCCAGCCGCCTGCGAGCGTGGTGCCTTGGCCGGGCGAAACGAGTTGGCCGATGATCGTGAGCGGCAGTTTGGGAAAGGCGGCTTGCCAGGCTTGGGCGGCTGCTGCGTTCCACCGCTTGGGCGAAAGGGTGAAAAGCAGCTCGAAGTCCTCACCGTCGCCCAGCGCTTGTTCGACCGTGCAGCCGCGATGACGCGGGATGGCGTCACGATTCAACTGAAACCCGCAGCCACTGGCGGCGGCGAGACGCGGCAGGTCCTTCGCGACGCCGTCGGAAAGATCCATCATCGCGGTCGGCCGCAGGTGCTCGACCAACCACGCGGCTTCTGAAAGTCGCGGGGCGAAGGTGAGATGTCGGCCGCCGAGCGAGCCGCCGAGTTTCCCGGTCACGGCGATGAGATCACCCGGCTTGCCGCCCGAGCGGAGCGTAAGGTGCTTGCGGTCGACGCGGCCGGTGGCGGCGATGGAAATCACGGCGGCGGAGCCTTCCGGCACGCGTGAGGTTTCCCCGCCGGCGAGCACGGCATTGTAGGCGTTCAGGCAATCGCCCATGCCCCGGTAGATGCCTTCGATGCGGGCGAGCGGCCACGCGGCGGGCAAGGCGATGGTCACCAGGAAACGTTCCGGTTTGCCGCCCATCGCGGCGAAGTCCGAGACGACGCGGGCGATCGCTTTCCAGCCGATTTTGCGCGGCGGGGCATCGGGTAAAAAGTGGATGCCCTCGACCATGGCGTCGGTCTTGAGCAGTTGCAGCGGCTTGCCTTTGCCGAGGTCCACGACCGCGCAGTCGTCGCCGGGTCCGGCGGCGGGCGAGGGATCGTGCGGAACCAAGCGGACCAAGCGCTCGATGAGCTCGTCTTCGGAAAAGCGATGCAGCGGCTGGTTCATAGATCGACCGGGAGATCGAAGTAGCGGATGGCGAATTGAATCAGCACGGTGGAGCCATTGACGCAGAAATGCGCGAAGATCGGCGCCCACAGCGAGCCGGTGCGTTCGTAAATCCAGGCGAAGGCGAAACCGAGCAGGAACAGCGGCAGCAGCATCGCGAGGCTGCCGTGGGCGAGCGAGAACAGCAGGGCGCTGCAGAACATCGCCGTGACGGGGCCGACGAAGCGTTTCGCCGCTGGATAGAGATAGCCGCGGAAGACGATTTCCTCGCAAAGCGGCGCGACGATCACCGCGGCGACGGCCATCCCGGCCAGGGCGAGTTTGTCGTGGCTTTGCTGGAAAAACTTCACCGTGTCCTGCACGGCTTCCACGCCCAGCGATTCCATCCATTTTGTGTAGCCCGCGAGTTGCAGGCTCACGAGGAGCAGCCACATGCCCGCCACGACGGCCGGGCCGATCCACAACACATGCGGCCATTGGCGCCATCGCAAGCCGAGCCAGGCGACCGGCCGGATGCGCCATGCCACAAGGGCAATCGTGACCCCCGCGAGGAAAAATTGGGAAACCGCGGAGGCGACCAGCACTTCGATCGTAATGCGGGAAAAATCCATCTGCCCCGCTTGGCGAGCCTGGCTCATGCCGAGTTGGTAGAACAGGAGGAACAAGGCGCCCATCCACAGGAAGTCGAACCGGCGATAGCCCGCGGTCGAGATGCCGGGGGTAGCGGGCAGGGCGGGTGGCTTGACCGAGAGCGTGCGGCCGATTTCGTAAGGATCGGTGCCGCCTTCAGGAGGTGGAGGAGAAATGGCGATCTCCTCGACCGCGACGGAAGTCTCGATGACCGGGGAGGGTTTCCGCATCCGGCGAACGAAGGCCGCGATCACGAACACCCCGATCACGGTGAGGTAACAAACTTCGAGAATTCGCGCGGAAAGATCGGGCATCGCCGGGAGAATGTGGGCGAGGCACCGGGTCGCTTAAAGCGCGAATGTTTGCCGTGGTAGGACCATTTTTAACCTTTCCGAAATGTCGCGGTGAGGCATGTTGAAACGATGCCGGTTTCCCCCACCAATCCCTACCGGCTGCTGTTGAAACGAAGGCTCCCGTGGATCGTTCCGGGCCTGATGGCGCTGGTGCTCGGCTTCTGGTTATCGAGCCAATATTTCACCGAGTCCCACGGTTACCCGCCGGGAACGGAAGAGATGGCGCTTTTGAAAATCGATCGCGATCTGCGGCTGGCCGAGGCGATGGCAGACGATCCGGCTTGGTTGCGGTGGTTGGCCAATGCGGGAGAACCGGGCGCGATTCGGGCGGAGGGAGCGGAAACTTTACGAGGTTTGTGGCAAACTCAGGCGGAGGCCCGGCAGCGCGGAGAAGGTGACCGTCAGGATCCGCCGTTGAGCGTCAGGGGGATTGAGGCATTGGAGGCTCTGCGTGGCGGGGAGCCGGGGCCGGAGGTATTGAAGCGGTTAAGGCGGATCGGGCCGGGATTGCCAACGCCCGCGTCGACCTTGCGGACGCGCCTCGGGACCGGTTCGGGGCAATGGTGGGATGCGCACTTGCTCCGGGCCTATGGGGCGGTCGGCGATCCCGAAGCGGGGCAGGGAGCGTTGGACATCTACGAACGGGAAACGCAGACGCTGCGAGGCCATGCGCTGATGGCGCGCGGCGCGGTGTGGGCGGTGGTGCTGGTGGGAACGCTTTGCCTGCCGTGGTCGTTGCGACATTTGGCCGGCGCGACAGTGGTCCCGGCGACAGGTTACAGCTCGGCGTGGTCGGCGAGCTTGGGGTGGACGGTTTTTCTCGCCGCCACCCTGGCATGGATCGGATTCAGCACGGTGATCAGCATCGGTTTGGTCACCATCGCCGAGTTGCCGCCGATCGGCATGTTGGCGATGGAAGCGGTGGCGCGGATGTTGCCGGCGTTGATCGCGATTGGGTTTTTATTCCGTCGCCCGCGGCATGCGTTGCGAGTGCTGGGTCTCGACCGGTCACCGGACTGGCTGTTGGTGTTCGGGGCGTTGGCCGCCTTGCTTTGGTTCGATGGCGCGCTTTCCCGCACGTTCGAGCACTCGGTTCGGTCCGATCCGACGGGCGGGTTGAACCCACTGGATGCCGGGCTGACTGGGTTGGTGTTCGTGGGAGTGTCCGCCTGTTTGCTCGCGCCCTTGGCGGAGGAGATCCTCTACCGCGGAGTGCTTTTCCGGTCGCTCGCCAATCGTTTCGGCACGCTGCCGGGTGCGGTTCTCGCGGCGGGCGTGTTCGCCACGATCCATTTTTATAACCTCTATGGATTGGCCAGCGTGGCATTGCTCGGGTTGACCTGCGCGCTGGCGTTTTCCGCAAGCCGGCGGCTTTCCACGGCGGTCGCCCTGCACATTCTCTACAACGCCGCGGTGAAGCTTCCCGAGTGGTGGGTATATCATGCGTCCTTGAATTGAGCGGAATTTGATTCGCCCCGGGCGGGAGGCACTGGTAATTCCATCGAACGTCCCCATGAGTTCCGCCGCCCCTTTTGAAGCGCCTCCCTTGGATACTCTGAACCGGCTCCTGCCTGGCTATTCCTTCGAGCTGCTGATCGCTCAGGGAGGGATGGGCGCGGTTTACAAAGCCCGCCAAAAGTCGCTGGACCGGGATGTGGCGGTGAAAATCCTGCCGCCAGTGTTCAGCGCGGACGCCGCTTTCCGCAAATCGTTTGAAACCGAGGCTCGCGCGATGGCGCGGATGAATCACCCGAATCTGATCGCGGTGATGGATTCGGGCGACCTCGGCGACATGCTTTACATCGTGATGGAGTATGTGCCGGGCAAGTCGCTCTACCACTCCGCCTACGGCATGCGGGTCGATCCGGTCCAAGCGGTCGGGTTGGTCAAAGGCATCTGCCAAGGCCTCGCCCACGCCCATGACAACGGCGTACTCCATCGCGACATCAAGCCCGCCAACATCCTGCTGACGCCAAAGGCGGAGCCGAAAATCGGCGATTTCGGCCTCGCGTTACCGAGCGATGCCGAGGGGCCAGGCCTGATCATGGGCACCCCCGGCTACACCGCGCCGGAGCTCATGCGCCATCCCGAGTCGGCCGACCGACGGTCCGATTTATATGCGGTCGGGGTGATTCTCTACGAATTGCTCACCGGCGAGCGTCACCGCCCGGATTCCCGGCCGCCGTCGGTGGTGTGCGGTTGCGACACGGCGCTCGACCGGATTTGTCGCCGCGCCACGAATCCCAATCCCAGCCTGCGTTATCCCGACGGCCACGCGTTCGTCAAAGATCTGGACGATTGGCTCAAGGAACACGAGCCGCGCCCCGCGGCCGCCGCGCCGCGCCCCGGCCAACACGCCGCGCCGATGCGCGCCCCCGCCGCAAGACATGCGGCCCCCGTGATTCGGCGTCGCCATTCCGGAGCTTTCGTGAACCGGTTGCTCCTGCTCGCGCTGCTCGGGGCCGGCGGCTATTTCGCCTGGCAGCATCGCGATACGCTCGTGGCTTCGTTTTCCTCGAGCCCAAAAGCCCCGGTTGCGCCGCCCACCACCACCCAGGACGCACCCGCTCCGCCCGCTCTTGAAGAATCGCTGCCGGTCGCCGATGCGTTCGAGGAAACGTCCTCGTCTCCAGCGGGCCAGTCCTCGATCGAGGACACGCTGACCCCCAAGGCGCGCGAACTGATCGCCCACAGCGAAGCCGAGCGCACCAAGCAATTGGGAGAAAATCTCCGCTGGCTCGCCGATAGCCTCAACCGCTGGGCCGACAACGCCCCTGAGAGCGATCGCGCCGCGCGGGAAGATTATGTCGGGCGTTTCCGCTCGATGGTGCAAAAACCCCGCGTGCCGACTCGCGTCTCCGCTTCCTTTCCGCCGGAAATGCAACGACTTGTTGTCCAAGCGGTGGAGCGCCAGAGCGCGATTGACTCCGCTTTCACGCTCAAAGTCGGTCGTTACCGCGATCTCTACGTCGACAAAATGCGGGAAAAACTCCGCGCGGCGGAAGATAGCGGGCAAACCGCAGTCGCCAACGAGTTGGAGCGCCGCCTGGAAACCGCGGGCGAACTCGATAATTGGGTCCGCTGGCTCGGCGGCACGGTGCCGACATCCGAGAGGGCGCCGATAAATGGCGGCGCACTGGACTCGGTTTTCGGGTTGCCGGAGCCGTAATTTTCCCGGAAATCAGGGCTGATTTCGCATAAAATCCGCCACCTGAGCGAAAAACGGCTGCAGCCACAGTCGAGCTTCCACCGGGACCGCCGTCTCCTCCATGGCGGCTTCCATCAACTCCAGCCACCGGTCACGTTCCTGTTCGCCGATGCGGAAAGGCATATGGCGCATCCTCAGGCGCGGATGGCCTCGTTCCTCCAAATACCGGGGAACGCCGCCGATCCGGAATAGCAGGAAATCTCGGAGGCGCTTTTCCGAACCTTCCCAGTCCTCCGCGGGATACATCGGCCCCAGCAAGTCGTCGCCTTTCACCCGCTGGTAGAAGGCCGCCGTCAATCTCGCGATCCCCTCCTCGCCTAGCTGCTGGAATGTCGTTTGTTCATCCACGCGGGCCAACATGGCGATAAGGCATGAATCTCACAAATATTTTGAAAACAGTTAGAAATAAATAGCCGTCAGCAAACGAGTTAATTTGCTTACCCTGTTAACTTTGGTGGGTTTGTTCTGTAAAAGTTTTGTGAACTCCAAAAAAGACATGTGTTGCCACTCGACGGCGCTTACCGTGCCGCGTATCGACGATTCTTGCCAATGAGTTCAGCCCCCACATTTCAAGCGCCTGCAGCCGACCAATTGGCCGCGCTGTTTCCTGGCTACCAGATTCACGGCCTGATCGCCTGTGGCGGCATGGGCGCCGTTTATCATGCCGTGCAGACCTCGCTTGACCGCGCGGTGGCGATTAAAATTCTTCCCCGGGAATTCGGTTCGGATCCGTCTTTCCGCTCTAATTTCCAAACCGAGGCGAAATCCATGGCTCGGTTAAATCATCCTAACCTCATCGGTGTCTATGACTTCGGCGAAGTCGACGGGATGCTTTACATTATCATGGAGTATGTCCCGGGCGAATCGCTCCACCACGTTTCCTACGGCGGCAGGCTCACGGGCGTAGACGCCGCTCGCGTCGTCGCCGCGATTTGCGACGGTCTCGCGCACGCCCACGAACACGGCGTGCTGCACCGCGACATCAAGCCAGCCAACATCCTGCTCGACGCCCAAGCTCGCCCGAAAATCGGCGACTTCGGCCTGGCTCGGCCGATTGGCAGCCGCGAAGGCGAAAACGAAGTCGTGTTCGGCACGCCGCACTTCACCGCTCCCGAGGTGCTGGCCCGCCCCGATGCGGTCGATGCCCGTGCGGATATTTTCTCCGTCGGCGTGTTGCTTCACCAGCTTCTCACCGGTCATGTGCCGGAAGCGGTTCAAGGCCTGCCTTCGGTGATTGCGCGCTGCGATATCCGCTTCGACGAAATCGTCCGCAAGGCGACGAATCCGATGCCGGAAATGCGCTATCGCGACGCCGGCCAAATGGCGCAGGAATTGCACGCGCTCACGGCGTCGCTTCAGCGTCCGCGTCCTACTCCGACGGCGACCACGACGGGCGGCTTCCGCCCCCATCCGGTGCCGACCGGCACCACGGGCTACCGCCCCGGCGGCAACCCTTCCCGCCGCCCGGTGGTGGGTCAGAGCAGCACGGTGGTGGTGAAGCAATCGGGAGGTGGTGCAATCAAGGCGATCGCCGCGGTGATCGCCCTCCTTGGAGCCCTTTATTTCGCCAAAGGAGGCCTGACGGTGAAAGTGGTGAAGGATGCGAATGGCAATCCGGTGCCGCCATCTCAACAAGCCCAAACGCTGCAAAACGGCCAGCACGGGATGGCACCGCTGCCTGGCGGTCCCTCGATGTTGGAGCGGGTGCAGCAGCCGGGTGGTGCTACTCCACCTCCGCCCCCAATCCAAGGCTCCGGTGAGCCTCCGTCGGTGTTCGGTTCCACGAACAAGTAAGGCTAGCTGTATCGGACCTCATTCGCTTCCCGGGCGGATGAGGTTTTTTGATCCTATCAGGCGAGGTGTTTTTTCTGGCATTTCTCCTGCTCTCTTTCCATTAAGCGCCGGGATCCCAATCCCTTCGTTTTGCACCTCAAACGGGTGATCTCTCGGGATCACCATCCAAAAACTCACCCTATGTTTCCTTATGAAATCTCTGAGTTTTTTGGAGCTCCCTGCCGCCACGGCGGCGCTCGGTTCGATTTTTCCCGGCTACCGCTTCCACCGGCTATTGGCTGGCGATTCCGCGGGTTCGTTTTTTGAGGCTACGGATGCCATCGCGGGGAAACCGCTCATTTTCAAAATTATCGAAAAACCGCCCGCTCGTGCGGCGTGCGGTTGGCGAGAATCCTTCACGTGGAACGTTGCCACGCTCACCGCGTTGAGTCACCCGAATCTGCTGCGGGTGTTTCACGGCGGAGAAAAAGATGGTGTCTATTACTTCGTCTCCGAGGCCCCTCCCGGAGGCACTTTGGAGGAGGCGGTGGAAGGCATCCGCATCAAAGAAGCGGATGCGATCCGGGTTGTCCGGGAAATTTGTGACGGGCTTTCATACGCTTACCAAAACGTTCTGCCTCACGGAGAACTGCGCCTTTCCAATATCTGGCTGGATGCGGATGCGCATCCGAAGATCGGTTTCACGGGTTTGGGGCGGGCTCTGTCGTCGCTGGAATCTTCGGTCGAGGTCGGGATGCGGAAGCATTATGCTGCGCCCGAAACTCGGACGCGTCCGGAAGCGGCCGACATTCGTTCGGACGTGTATTCCGTCGGGGTGGTTTTGCATCGCTTGCTCACCGGTACGGTTCCCGACGTCGACCCCCGTCCCGCTTCGCTGATCGCGCGCTGCAATCCCAAGCTTGACGAGATCATCCGCAAAGCGACCGATCCTCTGCCGGATCTACGCTACCCCGATGCCGCCGCGCTGCGGGCGGATTTGGAGAACTGCGGCACGAGCGGCGCTCGGCCATGGTCCGTCCCGAGTCCCGCGAGGGTGAAACAGGCGTTGAGTCGCCCGGCCCCCGCGCCGCGCCACGTTTCCTCGCCCACCCCATACCGGCCCGCGCTTCCGGTCCGGAAGCTGGTCGTCCGGCAAGCTCCCGTCTTCACGAAACGACGTTCGCGATCAGATAGAAGTTTATTTTGGTCGGCGGCGGTGATCGCCGGACTCGCCGGCGCGCTAATCTACCTCATCAATCGTCCGGGACCCGCGCTGGCCTTCAAGGTCAACGCTCCTCCCGCCGAGGCGGTGCAAAAGTCCGATTGATCCAATAAAATCCGCCGCGGATTGGCGTGCGGCGGATTTCCGCCTAGCTTCCCGGCGTGCCCGCCCGGAAGAAAAACGCCTCCGACTCCGTATCTGTCGCTCCCGCCATTACGGTGCGGGGTGCCCGTCAGCATAACCTGAAGGGCTTGGATCTCGATTTCCCGCTTGGGAAACTCACCGTCGTCACCGGTCCGTCCGGCTCGGGCAAATCGTCGCTCGCCTTCCACACGCTCTACGCCGAGGGCCAGCGACGCTACGTCGAGACGTTTTCCCCCTACGTCCGGCAGTTCTTCGACCGCATGGATAAGCCGGTCGTCGACCGCATTGATGGCATCCCGCCGGCCATCGCCATTGAGCAGAAAAACCACGTCCGCACGACGCGTTCAACGGTGGGCACGCTCACCGAGCTCAACGATTACTTGAAGCTCCTCTTCGCCCGCCTCGCGACCGGTTACGACCCACACACCGGCGAGGAAATCCGTCCGGATTCGCCCGAGTCCGCCGCCGCTTGGGCGGAAACCCACCTCGCCGGGCAAACCGTGCTGATTACATTTCCCGTGCCGGTGCCGAAGGACACCTCCTCCGCCGAGCTTTTTCCCCTGCTCAATCAGCAAGGCTACCTGCGTGTCCTGATCGACGGCAAAATCGTCCGCACCGACGAGCCCTCTGAAATTTCAAATCTCAAATCTCAAATCACCGTCCTTCAGGATCGCGTCGCGGTGACGTCCGAAAACCGGACGCGTTTGTTGGAAGCATTGGAGACCGCCTTCCACTTCGGCAAAGGCCACGCCGCGCTGATCGCAGGCGAAACCACCAAAGCGTTCTCGAATACATGGTCGAATCCGGCCACCGGCTTCACGCTTCGTCCGCCGTCCGCTGCGTTGTTTTCCTTCAACAATCCCCTCGGCGCGTGCCCGAAGTGTCGGGGATTCGGTCGCGTGATCGGCATCGATCTCGACAAGGCGGTGCCCGATCCGGCGCTTTCCATCAAAGACGGCGCGATCAAACCGTTCCAAGGAGAACGCGGGGATGAATGCCAGCGCGACCTGCTCAAGCATTGCAAGGAACGCCGCATCGACATCCACGCGCCATGGGAGGAACTCGAAGACGAGGTGCGCGAGTGGATCTACTACGGCGACCGGAAATCGATGGCTCTAAGCGAATCCGACGCGCTTGAAGAACTCTGGCGCGATGGCAAATGGTACGGCGTCAAAGGCTTCTTCGACTGGCTCGAGACCAAGGCCTACAAGATGCACGTCCGCGTCTTCCTCAGCCGCTATCGTTCCTACACCGCCTGCCCCGAATGCCGCGGCAAACGCCTTCAGCCCGAAGCGCTTTGCTTCAAGATCAACGGCAAAACCCTGCCCGATCTCTGGGCCATGACCGTCAGCGACCTCTCGCTCTGGTTCTCTTCACTGATCACTGCTCACCGATCACTCGGCACTACGTCCGATCCTTCCTTGGAACTGGTGCTCACCGAAATCACGTCTCGCCTCCACTACCTCGGCGAAGTCGGCCTCGGGTACCTCACCCTCGATCGTCCGACGCGCACGCTTTCCGGCGGCGAAATTGAGCGCGTGAACCTCACCACCTGCCTCGGCGCGGCACTCACCGGCACCTTGTTCGTACTTGATGAACCCACGGTCGGCCTGCACCCACGCGACATCCATCGCCTCGTTGGCGTGATGCATGGCTTGCGCGACAAGGGCAACACGCTGGTCGTCGTCGAACATGAAGAAGCCGTGATGCGCGCGGCGGATCACCTCGTCGACCTCGGTCCGGGCTCCGGTCAGTTCGGCGGTGAACTCGTTTTTGAAGGTTCCGTGGGGGCACTTTCCAAGCGCCACGCCTCTTCTTCCAGCGGCACGCTGCCTTGGCTCACCGGGAAAAAATTCATCCCGGTTCCCAAAGTTCGCCGTTCGCCTGGCGATGCAAAACTCGAGATCCGCGGCGCGTCCCGCCACAACCTGCGGAAGCTTGACGTCGATCTTCCCCTTGGCCTCTTCTGCTGTCTCACCGGCGTCTCCGGTTCGGGCAAGTCGACCTTCGTTCACGACGTTCTTTATCTGAACCTCGCCCGCAAGCTTCGCCTCGAAGCGGAAGGCGAAGCGGCGCGCATCGCCGAACTACGGGGTGCGCAATACTTGAGTGGCGTCGAACTCGTCGATCAATCGCCGGTCGCTCGCACGCCGCGTTCCACACCGGCCGTGTTCCTCGGCGCATTCGATCCGATCCGCCAGCTCTTCGCGCTGACCGATGACGCGAAAGCGCGCGAACTCACCACCGGCTTTTTCTCGTTCAATTCCGGCGATGGCCGTTGCGATCGTTGTTCGGGAGCGGGCTTCGAAAAGGTCGAAATGCAATTCCTTTCCGATCTCTACGTCACCTGCCCGGACTGCAACGGCCGCCGCTACAAGCCTTCCACTCTCGATATCACCTACGCGGGCAAATCGATCGCCGATGTGCTGGAAATGACCGTCGACGAAGCCATCGCGTTTTATTCACCCACAGACGGTTTGCCCGCGCCGATTGCCAAGCGCCACGGCCAAGTCGTCGCCCTCCTGCAACCGCTCACTGAAGTCGGCCTCGGCTATCTCAAGCTCGGCCAGCCGCTCAACACGCTCTCCGGCGGCGAAGCCCAGCGGCTCAAACTTTGCCAACTTCTCGCCGCTTCTTCCTCATCGGTTTCCGTTACGGGCTCGAAACTTCTCATCCTCGACGAGCCGACCACTGGTCTGCATTTCACCGATATCGAAAAATTGCTCGGCGTGTTCCAGCGATTGGTCGATGCCGGGCATTCGCTGTTGGTGATTGAGCATAATCTCGACGTCATCAAATCCGCCGACTGGATTCTCGATCTCGGCCCCGAAGCCGGGGCGAATGGCGGTCAACTCGTCGGCGAAGGCCCGCCCGAACACATCGCCACCCTCGGCACGGAAACCGCCTGCTTCCTCGGCCCCGTTCTCGCCGGTGCGGCCTCCGCCGGGACCGCGAGTTTCCAAACTCGCCCCTCTTCCAATCCGCAATCCGCAATCCACAATCCGCAATCGATCTCCCTTTCTGGCGCGCGCCATCACAACCTGAAGAACGTTTCGCTCGAAATCCCGCGCGACCAATTCGTCGTCATCTCTGGACTTTCCGGCTCGGGCAAATCGACTCTCGCTTTCGACATTCTCTTCGCCGAAGGCCAGCGACGGTTCCTCGATTCGATGTCGGCCTACGCGCGACAGTTCGCCGAGCAACTGGAGAAACCGGAAATCGACCGACTCGCCGGACTGCCGCCGACCGTCGCCATCGAACAACGAGTTTCCCAAGGCGGTGGCAAGTCGACCGTCGCCACGGTCACCGAACTGTGGAACTTCATCCGCCTGCTTTACTCGAAACTCGGTGTGCAACATTGCCCGGATTGCGGTGTGCCGGTGGAGAAGCAATCGCTGGCTGCCATCGAGAACACGATCCGCGGTTACTTGAAAAAGGGCCCGGTCTCCCTGCTCGCGCCGCTCATCCGCGCGCGCAAAGGTTTCCACACCGAAGTCGCCGAATGGGCGCTCAAGCACGGTTATACGCAGCTTCTCGTTGATGGTAAATTCCGCGACGCTGAAGGCTTCACCCGCCTCGAACGCTTCAAGGAGCACGACATCGATGTGGTCGTTGCAGAAGTGCCGAGTGATCAGTCAGCAGTGATCAGTGAAAAATCACGCGGCAAAGCTGCCAAAAATTCACGGATCACGGATCACCGATCGCTGCCCACTGCGATCGAAAGATCGCTTGAGATCGGCAAAGGCGTGATTCGCTTGTTCACGCCGGAGAAAAAATTCGTGCTGCTTTCCCGCGAAGCGAGCTGCCCGTGTTGCCGGCGATCGTTCGACGACCTCGACCCGCGGTTGTTTTCATTCAACTCCCCGCACGGTTGGTGCCCGGGTTGCCGCGGTCATGGGTTAGTGCCGAAAAAGCGTCGCGTGCTGGACACGTCGAAGTTCGATTCGGTGCTCGAAGCCGAACTCGACGCAGATCGCGCGATCGAGCGCATGGACGATGAGGAGCTCGTCGAATGCCCGTCCTGCAAGGGCACGCGATTGAATCTCGACGCTTCCGCCGTGCATCTTCAAGGCGTCCCGGTGCGGGAACTCGCGCGCCTCGGCATCGACCAAGCCGCGACACATTTCGAGAAGCTTGGTTTTGCCGGCGACCGCGAGCAACTGATCGCTCGCGACATCTTGCCGGAAATTCGTCAACGGCTCGCGTTCCTTCATCAGGTCGGCCTTGGCTACCTGCAACTTGATCGCTCCGCGAAAACGCTCAGCGGCGGCGAAAGCCAGCGCATCCGTCTCGCCGCCCAACTCGGCAGCAATCTACGAGGCGTGCTGTACGTGCTCGACGAACCCACCATCGGGCTGCATCCGCGCGACAACGCCGCTCTCTTGGACACGCTCGTTTCCCTCCGCGACAAAGGCAACTCGCTGCTGGTCGTCGAACACGATGAAGACACCATCGCACGAGCGGATCACCTGATCGATCTCGGTCCAGGCGCGGGGCGTTTGGGCGGTGAAGTGGTCTATCAGGGCAAACCGCCCGTGGCCCAAGCGGGAGTGGCGAGGGGTCAGAGGCCAGGGGCCAGTGAAGAGAAGAAGTTTGCTCAATCGCCGACATGGCGGGCGCTGACCGATCTCATGATTCACCCGAGTCGCGGCGAACGCCGGCCGATTCCGGGCAATCACCCGCATCTCGTCGTCACCGGTTGCCGTGCGAACAACCTGAAGGATGTAGAGCTTTGGGTTCCCGTCGGCCGCCTCACCGTGTTCACCGGCATTTCCGGTTCCGGCAAATCGACGCTGATGCACGCGTGCCTCGCCGTGGCGGCGGTTTCCAACCGCCAAGCCTCTCCAAAAACCAAGAAAGCGAATCGCCCGTACGATAAGGCTACGGGCTTCGAAAAAATCGCCAACGTTTACGAAGTGGACCAATCGCCCATCGGCAAGACCTCGCGCTCTTGTCCGGCGACGTATGTGAAGGTCTTCGACGACATCCGGGCGCTCTATGCCCAGATGCCCGAGGCACGTTTGCGGGGCTTCGAGGCTTCACGGTTTTCCTTCAATACGGAAGGCGGGCGTTGCGCCGAGTGCGGGGGCAATGGCCGGGTGAAGCTGGAAATGGAATTCCTGCCCCCGACGTGGGTGCATTGCGAGGCCTGCAACGGCGCGCGCTACAACCCAGCCACGCTCGAAGTCGAGTTCCGCGGCAAAACGATCGGCGACGTGCTCGCGATGACCATCGACGAAGCCGCGGTGTTCTTCGAATCGCAACCTCGCATCGCCCGGCCGTTGAAACTGATGGCTGATACCGGTCTCGGTTATCTGCAGCTCGGTCAACCGTCGCCCACGCTCTCCGGCGGCGAAGCGCAACGCATCAAACTCGTGTCGGAAATCGCACGCGGCCGGTCGGTGAAACAGCAGTTGCGCGAAGTGGGCGACAAGCCGCGCAACCTCTACCTGATCGAAGAACCCACGGTGGGGCTTCATTTGGAAGACGTGAAGCGCTTGATCGATGTGTTGCATCGTTTGGTCGACGAAGGCCACACGGTCGTGGTCATTGAACATCACATGGCCGTCGCGGCGGAGGCCGATCACGTCATCGATCTCGGTCCCGAAGCGGGGGAAAACGGCGGCACGATCATCGCCCAGGGCACGCCCGAACAAGTGGCCAAGTCGAAGAAGTCGCGCACCGCACCTTTCCTTAAAGCGGAGCTGAGGTAGCTGACACTCTTGGACTGCGGCGAGGCATCGCCGCTCTGAGCGGAGGCGGGAACCGCCGGGGATACCGCTGCATTGCAGAAAATGCGTTTTATCCTCGGCGATGGCATCGCCCCCGCCCAAAAGCGGCGATGCCTCGCCGCAGTCCAGGGCCTTGCTCTCGTCGCTTCCCAGATTAGCGATGATTTGTTAGCCAACCTTCGTGGAAGATCCTTACAAGACACCCGCCTCGGTCGATCCGGCGAATGGCTCGCCGCTGCGGGATCGGGGAAAGAAAGTCCTGTGGGCCAGTTTATTCGGCCCGCCGGCGGTAGTGGTGCTGTCGAATCTCATCCTCGCTCGCGGAATTGGGGGCGGCGAGTACAGCGCCAATTATCTCTACACGTTGCCGAGCGGAGGCATCGCCATCCTGGTGGGATTGATCGCATTTTCACGGGCAACCACTTTCCTGCCTCGGGGCAGATTCTGGGCGCTTCAGTTCGCGTACCTTCCAGGCCAAATCGTCCTTTGCTTAATCATCTGGGCGGGATCTTGTTCGGCGTTAACCAGCCTTGGTTTGGATAAAGGCCACTGATCCGATGCTCCCCTCCCTCAAACAAACCCTCAAGCACACCACGTCTCGCTGCCCCATTTGCCACCGATCCGCGCCGGCGGAGGTGTGGAAAACCACCGGCTCGCCCGCGAAGGTGTATCTCACCCGCACTTGCGAGGAGCATGGCACGCACGACGCCTGCATTTCGAGCGATGCCCGCTTCTACTGGCTGGCTCAGGGCGATCCATCGAATGCGTGTGGCGCAGGTTGCGCGTGCTCGGCCGATCCGAATGGTAAAGCTGGAACGCTCGGGCGAAACGCGGCGGTCAAAAGCAACGCCGTCGAAGTGCTCTCGACCTGCCTCGCGCTGATCGAGATCGTCGATTCCTGCAACCTGGCTTGTCCGACGTGCTTCGCCGATTCACCCATCGGCGCGGCGGGCGGGAAACTGAGGGCTCATTCACTCGAATCGCTGCAAGCCCGCATCCGGGGAGTGATCGAGCGAAAGGGCAAACTGGAAATCCTGCAGCTTTCGGGCGGCGAGCCGACCTTGCATCCGGAGTTTTTCGAGTTGCTCGATTGGATTCATGCGGAACCCGGCATCGATTACTGCCTCGTGAACACGAACGGCGTGCGACTCGCGAAAGAGGACGCCTTTCTCGAAGAACTCGGCAAACGCGCACGGCGTGGACACTTTCAACTCTACCTGCAATTCGACGGCCCGCAGGAAGCCGGGCAGAAGGAATTGCGGGGCGGGGATTTCCGCGAGATGAAACGCCTCGCGATGGAGCGCTGCGAGCGCGAAGGCATTCCGTTCACCCTCGCCATGACGGTGATCCCCGAGAACTTGTCGCATCTATGGGACACGGTGGAAACCGGTCTGAGCTACCAAGTTTGCCGCGGCGTGTCATTCCAGCCAATGTTCGGCAGCGGTCGTTCGTTGGTGGGCGATGCGCCACGACTTAACACGGCCGACATCATCCTGGGCGCGGTCGAGCAATCCACTGGCCGCCTGCGTTTCGAAGACTTCACTCCCCTGCCCTGTGGCGATCCGAATTGCGCGACGATCGGTTACTTGCTGCGAACGCCGATCGGAGTGCGGAGTATCTCGGAGTTCATCGACTTCGCCAGCGTGCAAGGCTTCCTGCGCGACAAGGTGCGCTACGAACTTTCCGATCTCATCCAATGTGGTTGCGAGAACACCGAGCTGGGCGAGATCCTGCACCGCTTCGAGATGAAAGAGAAGGACGCCTTCCGCCTCTTCATCAAGCCGTTCATGGATGCCTGGAGTTGGGACGAGGACCGCATCGACCGCTGCTGCACCCACGTCATCCGCCCGGATGGGAAGCTCGATTCGTTCTGCCGGTATTATTCGAGCACGCCGTCATGACTCCCGGCTCGCCCTTCTATTCGCTCATGCTCCTCGCCGGGCTGGCGTGGGGAGCGGTCTATTGGTTTCGCGAATCGAAGAAGGACGGTCGCGTGGCGTTGATCTACTTCGGCGGTCTCGTTGGCGCGTTCGCCGGGGCGAAGCTCGCGTTTTTGCTGGCGGAGGGCTGGCTGCATTTCAGCGACCCGAATCGGTGGCTCATCTGGCTGTCGGGAAAATCGGTGATGGGTGCGTTGCCCGGCGGTTGGATCGGCGTCGAAGTGGCGAAAAAGGCACTCGGCTATCGCGAAACGACCGGCGATCGCTTCGCCCTGCTGTTGCCACCGGCGTTGATCATGGGACGGCTTGGTTGTTTGAAGGCTGGCTGCTGCCAAGGCATCGCGTGTTCGTTCGGCACATGGCCCGCGGTGCTGGTCGAAATCGGTTTCCAACTGACGGCTTTGAGCGGATTGCTCTGGCTGCGGCGGATGAACCGTCTGCCCGGCCAGCATTTCCATCTCTATCTGATCGCCTACGGGCTGTTCCGTTTCGCCCACGAGTTCCTGCGCGCGACGCCCAAGGCGTTCGGCGGACTTTCGGGCTACCAGCTCATCGCGCTAGCGACCGCGATCACCGCGGCAATCGCCTATCGCCGGCGAGCACTCTCGGACTGCGGCAAGGCATTGCCGCTTTGAGGGGAGTTGTCGAAGTCGGTGAAGGGGTAGACACCATTGCCGGGCTCCGGCTTCGGCAGCCCGCCGGACTTTCATTCGAGTTCAGCCGTCTTTGGCGACCTTGGTAAGAATGTTAGCGAGTTCTTCTTGGAGGGCCTTGTCTGGAATATCGAAACGTCCTTCCTGCGCTTTGAATGTTTCGATGCGCTTGAGCGGATTGACCCCGGACGGTTCGCCGGCCTTGTCGCCTTCTCGGATCCGGCCGCGTTCATATTCGCGAAACTCCGCAGTGACCGGTTGGCCGTCGATATAGAGAATGGTCCACTGAAGGATCACCGCGAAGTGTATTGCCGAAGCCGTGACACTAGCGATCCTGTCATTGTTGGATACGACTTCAATGTTGGAGCCATCGCAAGCGGGGTGCCAGTCGACATCGCGTACGGTCGGGGCGGCGTTTAGGACGGAAGCCAGCATCCATACGCAGAGGGGAAGTTTCACAAACTCATGATGGCATGGGATTGTGAGACGGTGCCAGTCGTTTGGTGCGCTCGAGGCGTTTCCGAGCGAGCACTCTCGGACTGCGGCAAGGCATTGCCGCTTTGAGCGGAGGTGGTCAATCCACTGGAGAATATGACTGTTTTGCAAAAATGGCCTGCGTTTCCCGGCGATTGACATCGCCTGCGCCCGAAAGCGGCAATGCCTTGCCGCACTCCATACCTCGGCTCTTGCCCCGCTCCGCCGGGGCGGGTAAACGTCCCGCCGCCATGGCCACGATCAATTCCAATTTCCTGAAACTCAAAGCCGGATACCTGTTCCCCGAGATCGCGCGACGCGTCAAAGCGTTCTCCGAGGCGAACCCGGACAAGGCCGCGCGCATCATCCGCTGCGGCATCGGCGACGTGACCGAAGCCCTCCCGCCGGCCGTGGTGAAGGCGATGCACGAGGGCGTCGACGAACTCGCCAGCCGCGAGACGTTCCATGGCTACGGCCCCGAGCAGGGCTACGAATTCCTCCGCCAGGCGATCGTGGAAAACCAGTTCGCGAACCTCGGCATTGAGGCCGATGAGGTGTTCATCTCGGACGGCTCGAAGTGCGACACCGGCAACATCCTCGACATCTTCGGCAAGGGCAACCGCACCGGCATCACCGATCCGGTGTATCCCGTTTACGTCGACACCAACGTGATGGCCGGCAACACCGGCGACGGCGATGAGAAAGGCGCATACGAAGGCCTCGTTTATCTTGAGTGCAACGCCGCCAACGGCTTCGTCGCCGCACCGCCCGCCGAGAAGCTCGACCTCGTTTACCTGTGCTTCCCGAACAACCCGACCGGTGCCGTGGCGACCCGCGCGCAGCTCGAAGCCTGGGTGAAGTACGCGAAGGAAAACGATACCATCATCCTGTTCGACGCCGCCTACGAGGCGTTCATCCAGGACTCGTCGATCCCCCGCTCCATCTTCGAAATCGAAGGCGCGCGCGACGTGGCGATCGAGTTCCGTTCGTTCTCGAAGAACGGCGGCTTCACCGGCGTGCGCTGCGCTTACATCGTCATTCCGAAAACGGTGACCGGCAAGACCGAGTCGGGCGAACGCATCCCGCTTCACCGCCTTTGGAGCCGTCGCCACAGCACGAAGTTCAACGGCGCGAGCTATCCGGTGCAAAAGGCCGCCGCGGCGGTGTTTTCGCCCGAGGGTAAAGAGCAGGTCGCCGCGTTGATCTCGCATTACATGGGCAACGCCAAGCTGCTGCGTGAAACGGCGCAATCGCTCGGTCTGCAAGTGTTCGGCGGCGAAAACGCGCCTTACGTTTGGGTCGGCTGCCCGGCCGGTCTTGGTTCGTGGGACATGTTCGACAAGATGCTCAACGAAGCGCAGGTCGTCATCACGCCCGGTTCCGGTTTCGGCGCGGCGGGCGAAGGCTGGTTCCGCATTTCCGCCTTCAACTCGCGGGCGAACGTCGAGGAAGTTTGCCGCCGCCTGAAGGCGTTGGTGGCGTAATCGAGAGTCCTTTTCCAAAAGACCGGCGCTGCTTTCGAGCGGTCGCCGGTCTTTTGTTTTTAGTGAGTCAGTTTCACCCGCAGGACACGATCCTGCGCGGTGATGAAAAGATAGCCGTTGCCGAAGCCGACATTGGCCGTGGGGCGACCGGTGCGAACGCGACCCAACAATTTGCCATCGGGTGCGATCACGAACACGCCATCTGGCCCGCTGCTGAAGACGTTGTCTTGCGCGTCGATTTTAAAGCCATCGGGTGCGCCGCGGCGTCCGGTGGGATCAAGGCATCGAGTTTCGGATCGAGCCGTTCGATCGATTCCTGGGCGACGACCCAGCCGCCGACCGCGAGAAACAAGCAAAGCGCTTTCATCCGATCATCCCAACGCACGGCACGCGTTCTCGCAACGGAAAGTCCATCGCGTGCACAATGCAATCGGCACGGTCTCAAGTTCTTTTGGCGCGCGGCGCAAATAGGGCTACGGTGGTATCCGGGGTCTTCGTCACGTGCGGGTCCCTCGCGAACCACTCAACTTGCCATGAACTTAAAACCTTTCCCGCTCTGGGGCGTCATCGGCACTTTCGCGGTCTGCGGCCCGCTGGTCTTTTGTGACCGGTCGTCTGCGGCTCCGCCGGAAAGCGTCCCCACCCCTGCTTCCGAGGATGCAAAGGACGTCGAAGTCCTCACCCACGGACCGGTGCACGAAGCGTTCGCCGCGACCGTGAATTACAATCCGAAACCCGGTCTCATCGTCAAAAAAGCGCCGCCTGCTGTGATCGAGGAACGTCCGCCGGATCAGAGACCGGAAGGTGACAACGTGGCGTGGGTGCCTGGCTATTGGGCCTGGGATGAGGAATCGAGTGACTTCATCTGGATCAGCGGAATTTGGCGCAATTTGCCACCCGACCGGCAATGGGTGCCGGGTTATTGGAATCCGGTGGGTGACGAATACCAATGGGTTTCCGGTTATTGGTCGGATACCTCCGAAAAGGTGACCGACTATTTGCCGGAGCCTCCGGAAAGCCTCGAACGCGGGCCGAGCGCCGAGGCTTCTTCGCGGGATGAAGTCTGGACTCCCGGTTACTGGGATTGGCGGGATGATCGCTACGCGTGGACCCCCGGCTATTGGGTCGCGCCGCGCACCAACTGGGTGTGGATTCCCGCTCACTACGTTTGGACCCCGCGCGGCTACGTCTTCGTGCGCGGCTACTGGGACTACGCGGTTCCACGTCGCGGCGTGTTGTTCGCCCCGGTTTATTTCCATGACGACTACTACCGTCGTCCGGGCTACTACTACTCGCCCTCCACGGTGATCAGCCTCACGTTGTTCCTGGATCACTTGTTCCTGCGCCCACGGTATTCGCACTACTATTTCGGTGACTACTACGCGTCCCGTTATCGTGACTCCGGTTTCTATCCCTCCTATGCGTTCTACTCTTCGCGCATGGGCTACGATCCCATCTTCAGTTATCGCCGCTGGGAGCACCGGGGCGATCGCGATTGGTTGAGAACACGGGAGCGTGAATTCATTTCGCTGCGCGACAACGAAGCGTTGCGGCCCGCCCGTACCTTCGCCGCCCTGCGGGCGAAGGGGGACAGAGGCGAAGCTCTCGCTCTCGCTGCGCCGTTGGAGCAAGTCGCGAGATCCGAGAAGGGAGAAATGCGCTTCCGCAAACTGAGCGATTCGCAGCGTGAGGAAATCGTCAACCGTCGTCAGGAAATCCGGAAATTCGCCGAAGCGCGAAAAGCGGAGGAAACTTCCGCCAAGATCCAAGGCGGCAAGCGCGAAAAGGCCGAGCAAGTCCAACTCGCCGCCTCGCCGATCCGAGGTCGCGCCGCCAGCAAGTTCGATAAGGACGAAGCTCCTCCGGCGATGCCCGCATCGCGCGGCAAGGCGGCAGCCGCAGAAGCCGCCGACCGGAGTGGCGAAGCTCCCGGACGTCGTGACACCATCCCGAGCCGCAAAGACGAAGCTCCAGGCGCACGTGAACCAGGAGATACTGGCAAGCGTAGCGATGAAGCGCCCGGTCGCCGTGACACGCCCCCAAGCCGAAAGGACGAGGCGCCCGGCGCGCGAGAGAAGGATGCTACCGAAAGCGGTCGCAGTTCTGAAGCTCCCGGCCGTCGCGAAGTCGTTCCGAGTCGTAAAGACGAAGCGCCAGGTGCCCGCGAACCCGGGGACACCGGCAAACGTAGCGACGAAGCGCCGGCTCGCCGGGAGGTGACGCCGAGCCGCAAGGAGGAAGCGCCGAGAGCGCCTGAGCGCATCGCGCCGGAAAAACCTCGCCGCCCAGAACCCGAGCAAACCGTTCGCCCGGAACGTCCCGCTCCGAAACCACAACCGGAGCCCCGCGTGCAACCTGAACGCCGCGTGCAGCCGGAGCCGCGCGTCCAGCCGGAACGTCGCGAGGCGCCCAAGGCGGAGCCCAGGACTCAGCCCTCAAATCGGGGCCCCCAAGCCCCGCGGAAGAGCGACGAAGAAAAGGATAAGAAAAACGACTGACCCACTGTGAGCTGGGCCGTTTCGGAGCCGCGATCCTTTGGGGTCGCGGTTCTTTTTTCATCCTGAGATTTTGGGCAGAGTCAGCGTGAAGCAAGCGCCTTGACCCTCGTTAGGTTCTTCGCACAGCAAATCGCCTCCCAACGACCGGGCGAGGCGACGCGACAGGGCGAGGCCAAGCCCGACACCGGGTTTGGTTTCCGCCGCCTCACGGGCGGACTTGTGGAACGCGCGGAAAATTCTCCGGCGCTCGGCAAGGGGAATGCCGGGTCCGTGATCCCGGACTCGGATTCCCACTGCGCGTGGCCAGTCCACGAGGTCGAGGCGCACCACGGGCGGAATACCACCGGCGGCGTACTTCGCCGCGTTGTCGATCAGGTTGAAAAGCACATGCTCCACCGCGGCGGCATCCGTTCGTAGAAGCAGGGCGGGGGAAACGTGAGTAAGATCCCACTCGAGCTTTAATCCTGCGGAAGCCAGTCGGGTAGCAAAGCGCTCGTGGAAGGGCTCCAGCAATTCCCGCACGGAAGTTTGACGCATCGCCGCGCGGGCGCTACCGCGTTCGATGCGGGAAAACGCGAGGACGTTCTCCACGAGGTGCGATAACCGGTCGGCCTCGCGCGAAAGCACGCGCAGATAGTCGCCGCGTTTTTCCTCCTTCACCGCGCCCGTTTCGAGCATGTCGGAATACAACCGGAACGTCGTGAGCGGCGTGCGGAGTTCGTGCGTCACCGCCGAGACGAACGAGGCACGGCGTTCGCTCAAGCGCAGGATGCCTCGCACCAGTCCCGCGGCGGCGAAAATCGCCAGCACGGCGGCCGCCCAGCCGGTGGCGAGGGAAATCGCGATGGGGCGGGGGAGCGGAGCGGGCAAGGCGCGTTCACCCGGTTCAAGCCGCCATGGGAACGAAGCCAGCACCATACCGTCGGGCGCGGTTTGCTGCGATGCCACCAAGGTCGCCGACGGCAGGAGGTCTTCGATTTCCTTGAGCAACAGGAAATTCAGTTGCTCCGTGTTCATCCAAACGCCCTGGATGGTTTTGCCGCCACGCGGGGCATCCCAGACGAGTTTGCGCAAAAGAAACAACTGCTCGCCGATCCACGCCGGGCGAAAGATGCCTACGTCGATCAACCGGGGAGAGTCGACCGGTGCGGGCGTCCCGAACGTCGCGGTTGCTTCGTCGCCGGGAATTTCCCGTGCGGCGGCCGGAGCGATCTTTTGCGGCTGGGCGAGGTTGACCTGGGTGTCGATCGCCTTGCTGCGCACCGCCCGTTCCTTGTCGTTGTAATAGTCCTGCTCCTCGACGGCTTTGCGCGGCGCTTTCTGATTTTTTGAAATGGAAATATCCTTGGGCGCTTCTTTCTTCGCTTCCCAGGTGTTACGGCCCTCGATGAGAGATTCGCTGACCGCCGGAAATAACGCGGCCCCTTCGCTTTGCTCGCGCAGCAGGGCTTTCAACGCGGGCAAATGCTCTTCGCCTTGTTTGGCCGAAAGCGCGCCGCTTTCGGAAATTTCAAAGCGCATCTTCACCGATGCCACTGAGAGACCGGCAGTGGTTGAAGCGTCGCCCGTGGAGCGTTGATTTTCCTCCACGATGATCGCGGCACCCGCGGCATCCATGCGCCAAAGCGCCAATCGAACGCGCTCCTGCAAATCCGCCCTCGCCTCGGCTACGGCTCGCTCGCGCTCCGAGCCGATCACGTGACGCGTCAGCCACGTCATGGCACCCAACACCAGGGCGGCGCAGAGGGTTAACATGCCCCAAACCCACCAGCCGCCGGTCGTCTTCATGACAGGCCCTCCGTTTCGAAGCGATAGCCTTTGCCCCGCACCGTGACGAGCAACCGTTGATCCTTGTCGCCCAGCTTCGACCGTAGATGCATCATGTGCACGTCGATCGTGCGTGTCTCGGTGCGATCGGGATCAAGCCCCCAAAGATGCCGCAGGATTTCTTCGCGACTGATCGTGCGTCCGGGCGAATCGACCAGATAGCGCAGCAACTCGGCTTCGCGCTCCGAGAGTTCCTCGTTTCGCCCGTCGTCGAATTGCAAACGCCGCGTCAGGAAATCGACAGTTCCCCCGGGCAACGCGCGGGTATCGGACGGCACGGCGCGTTCGCAAGTGCGACGCAGCACGGCGTCCACCCGCGCGAGCAATTCCTTCATGCTGAAAGGCTTCACCACATAGTCGTCGGCGCCTCCGGTCAGCCCTCGGACCCGGTCGTTTTCTTCGCCCCGGGCGGAAAGAATGATCACCGCCTGACCCGGACGTTTCTTGCGCAATGCCGCCAAGATCTCAAAGCCGGACGGGCCAGGCATCACCAAATCCAACAGGAGCAACCGGTAGTTCGCCCTCAACGCCAGCTCCATCCCTGCATGGCCGTCCGGCGCTTCCAAGGTACGATATCCAGCGTACTCCAGTACGTCGACGATCCCCCGACGGACGGCGGGATCGTCTTCGACAACGAGGATGGTGATGTCCGGCATGCGTTACCTGTTCTACACGATCATTCGCCATGCTCCAGATTCATGTCATGGCTTGAACTTGTAGCCCCGTGCGGTTGCCTGCTCGCGCGTCGTTTCGACGAGGGCTTGGTCGAGCGTTTTCTCGTTCGTCTGCGCGGCCTGCTTTTTCATTTCATCGGCGACGAAGGCTTCCCGTTCGCGGTTCAGGGTGACGATCTTTTCCTGAATCGACGCGCGTTCCTTGGCGGCTTTTTCGACAAACGCGGCCCGTTCTTCCGGTTTCAACTCGCGCATCGCGGGCGGCAATTGATCGGCGGGCAGCGTAGTCACATCGACCTTCTTCGCTTTGGCGGCGTCGACCAGATCCCAGGTCGCGTTGCTGTAGTTCGCACTCGCTTTCGTCACGGCGCGTTGCACATGAGCGCCTTCTTTCGTGTGCGAGAAGGCGTTCTTGTCCGCCTCCTCTTGTTTGGCGGCACCTGCCGCGCCGTCTTTTCCATAGCCGAGATACGTTTGATTCAATCGCTCGCTCAATTCGGCGATCGGCTTGTCCTGCGGCGCCGGGATGGAGACGACCGCCCGGTCCTGATTGATCACCATGAACTTGCCGCCAGCCAACGCCGCTCCATCGTGCCACGACCCGCTCATGCCTTCCTCGCGGTTGCCGCAGTGGATGGTGTTCACCACGATGCCCTTTTCCCAAGCGTCGCGACACGCCTTGCGGGCGTCGACCGAACCTTGGGTAAAGGGTTCGTTCCCCGCGATGAAGATGACTTTGAAGGTGTCCTTCGTTTCGTCCCACTTCAGATCGGCCAGCGAGCGTTGGATCACCGCGCCGCAGTATTCCTCGCCGCCATTCGTTTTCAGCGAGAACAACGATTTGCTCAAAGAATCGAGATCGCGAGTCAGCGGCTGGACCTGGCGGATCCACTGATTTTCCACGCTGAGGTTCTGGTTGCCATACTCGTAAAGGGCGACTTCCACCTGCGGCGCTTCGCCATCGCGGCGAGCGTCGCTGAAGGTATTGACGACCTTCCAGAGCTGCGTTTTCGCCTGATCGATCAGGCCATCCATACTGCTCGAAGTGTCGAGCAGCAGGGCGACTTGCACGCGGTTTTTCACGGCTGGTGGATCAACAGGAGTGGGTGTCTCGGCCTGTGCGCCGCCTTTGGCGAAAGCGAGGGGCGAGAGGCTGAAGGCCACGGAAAGAAACATGAGGTGCGTTTTCATCACGCCTCACGTTAGCCAGTCGCCCGTCCGCCGTCCGTAAAGGCACGGTAAAATCGGAGGATGGCGGGCACAAAAAAACGCCGCGCCTCAGGGAGACGCGGCGTTTGGAATCAGGTAGACTCAGTGGATGCGCAAGGCACGCAGCGTGCGCCAGTCGAGCCAGCCGGTGGCGGGCAGGCCATGATGGCGTTGGAAGCGGGCAATCGCGCGGCGCGTGCCGTATCCAATCGAGCCATCAACCGGGCCGCGGTAGTAGCCGAGCTGACGAAGGCGGATCTGAGCCCGGACTTTCGTGCGATGGCCGGGGCCAGCGTCATGGCGGCGACCGTAATGATCGTCATAACGGCGGTCATCGTACCTGCGATCCTGATAACGATCATCGTATCGGCGATCGTAATACTGCGCGTTCGCGGGCACGGCGGCGGCGATGAGAAAGGTTCCTGCCAACAGGGTGGTAATCGTTTTCATGACATTGAATGGGACGAGGTGATCTTGGAATTTATTCGAGGTTCCTCCACTTCGCAAAATTTCCCATGCGACCATGCGATTCCCTGCTACGCTCGTTGCATGTTGCATCGCATCGTTATTCCGGCGTTCGCTCTCGCGGCTCCCGCTTTCGCCGCGGATCTTGCCGCCATTCCGTTCAAAACCCTCGAGGGCAAGGAAACTTCGCTGAAGGATTATTCCGGCAAGGTGGTGTTGATGGTGAACACGGCGTCGAAGTGCGGCCTCACTCCGCAGTATGAAAAACTGCAGGCGCTCTACGATCGTCACAAGGAACGCGGCCTGGTGGTGGTTGGCTTCCCCAGCAACGATTTCGCGGGGCAGGAGCCGGGCAGCGCGAGCGAGATCGAGGCGTTTTGCAAAACGAAGTATGCGGTGACGTTTCCGCTGATGGAAAAAATACACGTCAAAGGCCCCGAACAACATCCTCTCTATGCTGCGTTGACCGGTCCGCAGGGCGCTTTCCCGGGCGAAGTGAAATGGAACTTCGGCAAGTTTCTCATCGGCCGCGATGGCAAACCGCTCGCCCGCTTTGAACCGAAGACGCCCCCCGACAGCCCGGAAGTGATCCAGGCGGTCGAGAAGGCATTGGACGCGAAATGACTTACGCTCGGTTGCGACGAGAAAAATGCCGTCGCAACCGCGAGGTGAGGCTCGCCCAATTCGAAAGCCTCAACCCTAGCCATCGTCGACGGGTAGTCATGCGCGCTTCAAGCAATGCCACGATCTCCTGGTGCCCGAACAAGGCGGCGAACATCGCGGGGGTGCGACCGCCGCCTTGATCCGCCGTCGGGTCCGCGCCGCTTTCCAGCAGCAGACGGGCGATTCCCGCGTGCCCTTTGAACGCGACGCCCGCTAAAGGCGTTTGACCGCGATCATTACGCGCATCTGGATTCGCGCCGCGTTGCAGCAAGTCGCCCACGAGCTTTTCGTGGCCGTGATAGGCGGCGAGCATGAGCAGGGAATTGCCTTTTTCATCGTGAAGTTCCACTGGCATCCCCGCGTCCAACATGGGAACGAGGATGCTGGTTTCGCCATGACGCGCCGCATCCAAGGCCATCGCCTGCAATTCCGCGTAACGGCGTTCTTCTTGTGCGGTGAGCGTCATGCCATGGCGTATTGAGGGGTTCGGAATCCAAGCGCCGCACGCACGCCTTCGCCATACGCCGGATCGGCCTTGTCGAAATGAGCGAGTTGGCGTTCGACGATTTCACGCGGCACGTCTTGCATGGCTGCCGCGAGATTTTGGAAAAGGCGCTGCCTTTGCTCGTCAGTCATCAGTTGGAACAAATTGCCCGGCTGGATGTAATCGTCATTGCCTTCGCGATGGTCCCAACGTGCGGCATCGCCGGAGATCTTCAGCGGCGGCTCGGCGAAACGGGCGTCTTCGACTGGTCCGTTGAAACGGTTTGGCTCGTAGTAAGCGTCGGAAGCCGATGGCTCCGAAAAATTCATCGCGCCATCCGCGTGATACGTGTGCACCGCGTTCTTCGGGCGGTTCACCGGTAGCGCTTCATACCACGTGCCGACGCGGTAGCGATGCGCATCGGCGTAGGAGAAGACGCGCGCTTGCAACATCTTGTCGGGCGAAAAACCGATGCCTGGCACGATGTTCGAGGGCGAGAATGCGGATTGCTCGATCTCCTGGAAATAGTTCGCGGGATTGCGGTTCAGCTCCAGCAATCCCACGTCGATCAGCGGGTAGTCGGCATGCGGCCACACTTTGGTGAGATCGAAGGGATTGAACGCGCACTTCTCCGCGTCCTCTTCCGCCATCACTTGGATCTTCACGTCCCACTTCGGGAAGTCGCCGCGTTCGATCGCTTCGTAAAGGTCGCGTTGCGAGGACTCACGATCCTTCGCGATTAGGGCGTCGCCCTCCGCGTTGGTCATGGTTTCGATGCCTTGGCGCGTCTTGAAATGAAACTTCACCCAGAAGCGTTCGCCCGCGGCGTTGAGCAACGAGTAGGTGTGCGAGCCGTAGCCGTTCACGTGGCGGTAGCTCTTCGGCAAACCACGGTCGGAGAACAAGATCGTCACCTGATGCAGCGACTCGGGCGAAAGCGACCAGAAGTCCCACATCGCCGTCGCGCTGCGCAGGTTGGTGCGTGGATGGCGTTTTTGCGTGTGGATGAAGTCAGGGAACTTCAGCGGATCGCGGACAAAGAACACCGGCGTGTTGTTGCCGACGAGATCCCAGTTGCCTTCGTCGGTATAGAACTTCAACGCGAAGCCGCGAACGTCGCGCTCCGCATCGGCGGCGCCGCGCTCGCCTGCGACGGTCGAAAACCGCAACAGCACGTCGGTTTGCTTGCCGATCTGTGAAAACACCGCGGCTTTGGAAAAGCGCGTGATGTCATGCGTCACGGTGAAAGTGCCGAACGCGCCGGAGCCCTTCGCGTGGACGACTCGCTCTGGAATGCGTTCGCGATTCTGGTGAGCGAGCTTTTCGATGAGCTGGTAGTCTTGCAGCAACAACGGCCCGCGCGGGCCGGCGGAAAGGGAGTTCTGGTTGTCGGCGATCGGATTGCCGGCGGTGGTGGTGAGAAGCGGTTTCATGACGTCTTGGAAATCGCCTGCAGATTGCCCGAATGGCCGCTATCTGAAAAATCGCACTTTCCAAACGCTCCGATTCGATTTGCTTATGGGTCGAATGGAACTCCGTCAGCTCGAACTGTTGCGTTGCATCTTCGACGAAGGCTCGCTGACCGCCGCGGCGAAACGCTGCCATCTTTCGCAACCGGCGCTCAGCCAGCAGATCCGCGCGTTGGAAGACGAACTGGGCGAACCGTTACTCGTGCGCAAACCCCGTGGCGTGGAAGCCACCGCGGCGGGCGAGATGCTGATGGAACACGCGGTACGAATGCTCGACGAAATGGCACGGGCCAAAGACGCCTTTGCCGGGCGAAAGGAGCTTCATTCCGGCAAGGTTTCCTTCGGCATCATCCCCACCATCGCGCCGTATTTGCTGCCGCGTTTGCTGGGCCCGTTCCGCAAACGCTTTCCCGGAATCGACCTCGCGGTTGCTGAAGCGCGGACCGCTGATCTGATCGACCGGTTGGTCGCGGGCGAAATCGAATTCGCGATTCTCAGCGATGTAGCGGATGCGGACAAGAAGCGTTGGTCGCTGACCTTGCGCGAATTGTTCCGCGAGCCGCTGCTTTTGGCCGCGCCTGTCGATCATCCATTGGCCACGCGGAAAACACCGCCGAGTCCCTCCGATCTAAAAGCGCGTGAATTGATCCACTTGCAAGGCGGTCATTGCCTCGCCGATCGCACGTTGCGTGCGTGCAAGATCCGTGATCCCAATCCGGGTCTGCGTTGCGATCAGCTTTCTACGGCGCTCGCGATGGTCGCCTCCGGTTTGGGCGTAACGGTTGTGCCGAAACTCGCGGTCGCGCAACTGGAGAGCCGAGACGTGGTGTTTCGGCCGTTTGGAGGCAAAGGCTTGCACCGGACGATCAGCCTCATGAAGCGACGCGGAACGAGCGCCAGTCCGGCGGCGGAAGAGTTGCTGCGGCTGTTCACCGAGTCGTGAACCGCAGTCGGGCGCAGGCTTCGATGTCGGGGTTCCGTTTCGCTTCGATGTCGTAGTACGCTTGCAGCAACGTTTCCTCCAACCTCAGCACACGCCGTACTTCGCGCAGCGGCAGATCCATCAGCGGCCCGAAATCGATTTCATCCAGCGGCCGGCAATCCGACACCGCGCCGAGATGAACGGCGTCACGGAAGATCCGTCGCGCCACGGCGGGAAAGCGATACGGCTTCGGGTAATAGCGACTCGAAATCGCGAGAAACATGCGCGTGGCCGTGGTGCTCATCTTCTTGGTCGAGCCCATGGTGAAGCCGATGGTGAAGGCTTCGTCATAGAGCGTCGTGCCGCGACCGAGCAGCAGGTGAATGCAGTCGTGTTGTTCAAGCGTCACCCGTCCCCGGAAGATTGACAACGGCGGCACGTCGAAGGCCGGATTCTCCAGAATCTTCACCAGAAACGGCACCTCGCTCTGAAGATTACCGATCGCCAGCAAGCGCTTCATCCCTTCGCGCAAGGTCACGTCGCCATCCCATAGCGGCAGGTGAAACGTCTGCAGCTCCGCCTTGTACGTCGCCATCCCTCATCCTCGCATTTACGGCGAAAGAAGAGAACCACCGATGAACGCTGATAAACACGGATGGGTTTCTTTGTGTGTCCCCCTCTTATCGGTGTGCATCCGGGTCCATCCGTGGTTCCTCTTTTTTGGTTCAATTGAACACCATTATTGCCTCGACTCGTTTCTCGTGGCTTGCATGCTTGGAGCGCTTTGCCGACCACCGACGAACTCCGCGACTTTCTTGAAAACGCCCACTGGCGGGATCGTTTCGACGACGAGCGCCTCGTCATCGGGCAGAAGCTGAAAAGCAAGGTGCGTGAGCTGGCGGGCGAACGACCGGACGAAGAAACGTTCACGCTGCGCGCCGAGATCGCAGGCGAATCGAGCGAGATCACGCTTTGGGCAGCCGGTGGCGGATGGGATTTCGAAACGTCATGCTCCTGCGAGTTCGGAAGTTTCTGCCCGCATGCCGCCGCGTTATTGGTCGAAGTATCGAAACCCCGGACACTCGCCCGTGTGCTTGAGGGCTCGATCGTCCGCACGAAGCAAACGCCGGAACTCATCCGCGCCGCCGCGCTGGAACCCGCACCGGAGGACATCCCGCATGTCGAACTCACGCCGTCGTTCGCGCTTTCGATCGTACGCGAGCCGACCGATTCGAAGATCGTCCGCCTATTGCTTCAGGCGTTGAAATTGCCCGACCTGGGCGACTGGGTAGTCGCGCGACCGGTGGCGATCTACGACGGCCATCGTTTGCCGCTCGGCGGCCAGGTCATTCGCGAGCAACGCGTGGAGACTGCTAACGGCCCGCTGGTGATCCGTCGCGACGTGGCGGCGGAGATGAACGCCATCCAAACGCTCCAGCAACTCGGCCTCTGCAACCTCGCCAGCCACGCCGAGTATCGTTTCCTCCTCGGCCTTCAAAAATCCCATTCCCAATCCGCCATCCACCATCCGCAATCCTTGTGGTTCCCCTCCACGGTCCATGGGCCGATCGCGCAGTTCTGGCCATGGTTGAGCTCGCGCGGTCGCGAGGTGCTGGAAGCCGCGGGTTGGTCGTTTGAAGTCGCCCGCGATGTCGGCCACGACGTGCTCGATCTTGATCCGGACGATTGGACGTTCACGTTTGAAGACGGTCTTGCGGGATGGTTCCACCTTTCGGTTGGCATCGAAGTCGCGGGCAAATCGATCGACCTGCTGCCGATCCTCGCCGAGTTGCTCGACAAGGGCGCGCTGGAGGAATCGCTCGAGTTTCCCGCCGACGGTCATTTCCTCCACTACCTGCCTGATGGTTCGGCGCTGCGTTTGCCCGCCGCCCGGGTGCGGAAGATCCTCCGTCACTTCGCGGCGTTGATCGATCCGCGACGCTTCCAAGGCGGGAAAATGCCGCTGCACCCGCTCGATGCGGCCGCGCTTGGCCTGGTGGATCTTGGCATCGAACCACCGCCGCGCCTCGCCGAGCTGGCCGAACGCTTGCAGGGATTTGAGGGGATTCACCCGGAGCCATTGCCGGAAGGCCTGCAAGCCGAGCTGCGTCCCTACCAGCTCTCGGGTTTCCGCTGGATGCAGTTTCTTGCCCGCCACGAACTCCACGGCATCCTCGCCGACGACATGGGTCTGGGCAAAACGCTGCAAACCATCACGCATTTGCTCGCGGAAAAGGCCGCCGGACGAAACGGCGGACGGGCGTCGTTGGTCGTGGCTCCGACCAGCGTGGTGCCGAACTGGCGGGCGGAAATTCTCAAGTTCGCGCCGAGTCTGCGCGTGCTAGTGCTCGATGGCCCGGAGCGGAAAAAATACTTCCGCTCGATCCCGTATGCCGACGTGGTGCTGACGTCGTTTGCTTTGCTTCAACGCGACATCGAGATGTTGAAACAGCATCCGTTCCACCTCGCGGTGCTGGACGAGGCGCAGAACATCAAGAACCCGGCGGCCAAGGTTTCCCAAGCCGCTTGCAAACTCGACGCTCGCCACCGGCTTTGCCTGTCCGGCACGCCGGTCGAAAACCACCTCGGCGAATTGTGGAGTCAGCTGCGTTTCCTCATGCCCGGCTATCTCGGCGGGCAGGAGGATTTCAACCGCCGCTTCCGCACGCCGATCGAGAAGAACGGCGACGCCGAACGTCAGGCGGCGCTGAAAACGCGTGTCGCGCCGCTCATCCTGCGCCGCACGAAAGATCAGGTCGCCAAAGACCTGCCGCCGAAAACGGAACTGATCCACATGATCGAGCTGACCAGCGGGCAAAAGGATCTCTACGAAACGATTCGCGCCGCGATGGACAAGCGCGTGCGCCAAGCGATCGCCGCGCGCGGCTTCGACAGGTCGCAGATGGTCTTCCTCGAAGCGCTGATGAAGCTGCGACAGATCTGTTGCGATCCGCGCTTGGTGAAGCTGGAAGGCGACTCGAAACGCGAAGCCGACCTCGCGGGTTCAGGCAAACTCGACTACCTCTTCGAGCTGGTCGAAACGCTGGTCGAGGAAGGCCGTCGCATGCTGCTGTTCTCGCAGTTCACCTCGATGCTGGAGATCATCGAAAACGGCCTCAAACAACGGGGCTTCTCGTATTTAAAACTTACCGGCGAATCAAAGCACCGCGGCGAACTGGTGAAGGAATTCCAAAACGGCGACGCCTCCGTTTTCCTCATCTCGCTCAAAGCCGGCGGCACCGGTCTCAACCTCGTCGCCGCCGACACCGTCATTCATTACGACCCTTGGTGGAATCCCGCCGCCGAGAACCAAGCGACCGACCGCGCCTACCGCATCGGCCAGGACAAGCCGGTATTCGTCCACAAACTCCTCTGCCAAGGCACCGTCGAAGAACGCATCCACAAGCTCCAGCAGCAGAAATCCCAGCTCGCCGATGCCCTCCTTGCGGATGCGGACATTTCCAACCGCCTCACTCCCGACGCTCTGGGAGCCCTGCTCGCGCCAATGGAGTGAAGTAGCGTCGCTTTCAAAGCGGCGTAAAACGGGCGGACTCCCGCCTCAGCTCGCCATGCGATGATTTAACCACCGGCAACCGGAAGGTGTGCTTGGACATCTCCTTCATTTTCGGCATCACACTCGGAAGTCATGCGTCATCCGTTTCAGCTTCTGGCGGTTTATGGAGGATGGTTTCTCCTCCTCGTCAGCCTCGCGATTCCCGGCCAGGCGGAACCGCCCGTCGTCCCGATCAAGAAACCCAACCTTGAGCAATTGGCGAAACTCCCGGCTAGCGAGTTCACGAAGATCATTGAGAACTCCTACTCACCGAGCAAACGCCTCGCTGTGGGAGTCGGCTCCGTGAGCGGCAGCAAGCCGAGGTGGCAGAAGCTCGGAGAGGAGGAGGGTTCTTTCGTTTGGGATGACGACAGCGATCCTGGCAACTACCTGATCGATCTGAAGGCAGACCGCATCACGGGTGTTCTGGATGCCAGCCACATCGGAACCGGCCATCGCTACAACCACGAATCGGCCGCGTTCATTTGGTCGGAGGACGGCCGCTGGCTGGTCGAAGTGCAATCGTGGAAGTGGCACACCTCCGTTTGCGCCGTGCACCGCGTGACTGCCGAGGGAATGTTGGGGGCGCGCTTCGATTTCAGGGCGTTGGCGGAGAAAATCGCGCTCGAACAGCTTCACAAACAGGCTCCCAAACTCCCCGAAGAGAAACGGAAGGAGTATGCGGTGACGATCGAAACTCCGACCCTCGCGAACGACGGGACGGTGACGGCAAGGATCATTGCCCAACACCCGAAGGACGAGGTCAGCGAATTCGTGCGTTTGTTGCTCGCCGTGAAGCTGCAGGAAACCCACCCCGGCAGCCTTTCGGCTAAAGTGATCAAGGCCGAGCTAGTGGAGGAGGAAGAGCGTTGAGATGTCTTATAAAGGGACTGTCACTTTGACACATCCCCCCGCTTGTTGCCCGCAAACGGTATCCACGGCGACAGAGAAGGGCGAATGCCGCGAACCTTGACCAAACCGCCTTCATGCATTCCCGTCCCAACGGGGGCGCGCGGAACGTTCACCCGATCCCGAAACCTTCGCCATTTTCTTTAAAGGGCAGGCAAAATCAATGCCTGCCCCGCCTGCCGAGGGCTCAATTCTTAGGCGCATTGCTGATGGGGTAAATCGTTGCTCGAAGCTGTGCTTCGACTCTATTGAGTGCCGTTAGGACGTCATTTTCAGCTTTCGCGAACGACGTAAGGTGGGGCTCGTGGTGAGCATTTTGGGTAGAGACTTGGTACGTTATGACGCACTGAACCAGCGCTTCTTTCGCCGTGCGAAGGGCGGATACTGCTTCGTCATCTACATAAAGCAGCTTCTTGTAGAAGATTCGTTCAAAGTTGCGAATTGCTGCGTCTACCGCCTTTTTTTTATCGGAATCAAGGACTACGGCAAACGCTGTGTAATCGGAAACAACGTCGTGAGCGTCGATAAGTGCAGAGTAAATGGCTTCAATAGCGACGAGTAAATCTCTGCGACGTTCGTCATGATCACGAATAGATTTCTGAGCTTCGATCGAAAGACTCGACCTCAGGCGTTCGAGTTCCACGCTTTTTTCCGCGGTTGCTTGAGCTCTAAAGGCTTCTAGCGCGATCGCGTTGCTTCGTTGGAGTCCTTGCCTGAATTCCTCTAGGCGCTGATCGTATTCGTATTTGATGGAGCCGCTCAGTCGCTCGCTCAGCCATTTCTTCATGAGGAAACCAAGGGCGGCTGTTAAAGGGAGTGTTGACAGAGTGGACATTCCTAGCTCACTCAGAAATGTTGCGGAAATTTGAGGCATGGTTCTGATTTAGAGCCCTGCGGATATTTCATCAAGCGCTCGCCGGTGCCCTCTATAGGCACCTACTGCCGACGGAACTCCTGCTGGATCTGGCGCATCAAAGTGTCCGTCCCTCTATAAATCGTCCCATCGTAGACCACGCCTGCAGGCGACTGACGAGGCACCTCTGAAATCCATCCGCCATCCACCAAAATCAGAAGTCATCAGTCGAAATTTGCCGGATGACCTTCGGAAGACTGAGATCATCCTCTGGTCGTTGGTAGTCACCTCTGAAATTCAGAAGACCTCGGACCAAAACCAAAAGACGTGGGGCAAAATTCAGAGGTCGTTCTCCGAAAATCAAAGGCAAGCCCCTGAAATTAGAGATCGTCCTCTGATTATTGGTGGTTCGGGGCGCAAAAAGCGGGAGCCGCACGAAGCAGCTCCCGCTGAGAAGAGGGTTGGAGGTTCAGGAAGCCATCGGCGGGGTGACGGCGCGACGGCCGGTGGGGAAGAAGCGGGCGAGGTTATCGATCAAGGTGCTGGCGCCGGGAACGCCGCGTTTGGCGGCTTGCTTGGCGTTGGCATAAAAGGCGAGATAGGCGAGCAGGACATCGCTGCCGGCGACGTGGGCGGTGTCCTCAAGGGTGTCGCAGACTTCACGGGCGGATTGGAGGATCTCCAGCAGGTCGAGGCGCAGTTCGCGATCCTTGGCCAGTTCGGTGGCGTCGATGTAGCTGGGGACGAGATCGGGATGGGCGGCCATCTCGGTGTGGAAGGTCTGATCCATCGCGCCGCGTTCGGTGCTGATGGTGGCGAAGGAGCGTTTCTCCTCGGGAGTCAGGTTGATGAGGAAGGGCAGGAGAGCTTTGATTTCCTGGAACTTGGTCAGGACCTCGGCCTTCACGGCGTCGCTGAGTTCGGCGGAGATGCGGTTATCGGTGGGCATGATGGTAGTTGTTAGATCGGTCGTTTGACCGCCGATCAAACTGACCGTGCGAACGTCGCAGTAAAGATAGGACATGGTTATGGCCGAAGACGTGACCTTTTTCCTGCCAAGTTAGGGTGCGCGCCGTGCCGTCGACCAAGCGAAGGCGAGAAGTGCGCGGTCAAGCGGCGCGACTGTGAAGGCGGGCAGCTTCGCGCTGGGCGTTCCAGGCATTGGCCGTAGGCGAGCGCGGAGAGGTGACGGCTTGGACAATGGTCGCCACTTGCGAGGTTCGTGGTTCGCAGAACACGGGGGCGTGCGGGTAGCGGTCGAGCAGCGTGGCGATCGAGTCGAGGTCGGCGAGGGTGACGATGCCATCGACCTTGCCGAGGTTCGGCGGGGCATCGAGATTATGAGAGAGAAAGCGCACGCCCTCGTCGGTGTCTTCGCGGAAACCGCAGCCGGGGCAGATCAGATAGACGTAACCGTGCCGGGCCAAACGGTTGGAGAGTTCCACGGCGGCGGCGGTGGGTTCGGCCGACGAGGCGTCGATCACAAGAATGTTGGGTTTCATAAAAAGGCGTGGTTGGAGTCGACGTTTCGAGCGAAGGGGCCAGCGGATGCCGGTCCTAGGCCTCGGAAAGAGTAACAGGCTCCGTGCCACTGCCGGAAAAGGGTCGCAAGCCGAGCGATTTCAATCGGTTAAGGAATCTGTCGGCGAGCCCTGCTAGTCCGATGACGTGGCATTTCGCATGGCAAGGGGAGGCTCATTGCAGAATTTGGAGGGCGGGGCAAAGGTGCGAAGCTAGAGGAAAGTGGTGGCTTTACCCTGCCTGCGTTGTGACCAACGCAGCTACGAGTGAAAGATGCGTGGCGAGCGTGGGCTAAGAGGCGTGTCGTTCCGTTTCCCGATTGTGGATTTGCCAGAAGGCCGGCCAGAATTCGCTGAGATTCCGCGGGTCAAGGTCGGGATAGCCAGCGACGACGGAGCCGAGGCATTCCCAATCGCGCCAATCGTTCACAAGTCCCGCTCGCTGCGGGTTGTTGGCGATGTAAAGGCAGGTATCGACGAAGGCGTCGGGATTCCGTTCCGATTCGTCGAGCACGTGGTCGTAGGCTTGGGTTTGAAGGCGGAACCCCTTGGGGGCGAGCAACGCATTGAAATTACGTCGGAAGAATTTCGCCGCACGGAGTTGGTCACAGGAAGCCCCCAAGCCGAGCCAGAGCAGGTGGAGGTGATCCGGCATCAGGCAGTAGATCGGACAAGCGAAGGCGTAACGCGCGGAGACATGGACCAGCAGTTCGCGGGTTTGCAGATGAAGCCGCGGGGTGAGCCAGCCTACGCCGCGATCTTTGAGAGTCATCGTCCAGTGGACCCATGCACGACCGGTGTAATAAGGACGGGCGAGGCGTTTCAAACGATCCGGCGGCTCATCGCGCAATGGCATATGTCAAATAGTCGTCCCGAGGTGAGTGATGCAATGATGGTTGTAGCTGCGTTGGTGACAACGCAGGTGGGGTTAACTTCGAATGCTCTCCCAGCCCGCGTTGTCACCAACGCGGCTACCGCTTGCCGGGCGGCAGGGAAAAGGGCACCTTTCCGGCCATGATTCCTTTGACCGATTGCGTCCGCCTGACTCATCCCGTTGAAAATTATCCGGTGTTGGAAATCGACCATCCGTCGTGCAAGGCGCGGGTGGCGCTACACGGCGCGCATGTGATGGAGTGGCAGCCTGCCGGTCATGGCCCGGTGTTGTATTGCAGCCCGACCGCCGTGTTGCGCGAGGGCAAGGCGATCCGTGGCGGCATTCCGGTTTGCTGGCCGTGGTTCAACGCGCATCCGACCGATTCGTCGAAGCCCGCTCATGGCGTCGCTCGCAGCCGGTTCTGGCAACTCACCGGTTGTCGCGATGAAGGCGAATCGGTCGAACTGCGTTTCGAGCTGAAAGCCGACGACGCCACGCGCGCGATCTGGGATCACGACTTCCACGCGATCGTGGAAGTCCGCCTCGGCGCCGAGTTGCACGTTTCGTTGACGTCGCAGAACACGGGCGACACCGCGTTCACCGAAACCGGTGCGTTGCACACCTATCTTTCCGTCGCCGAAATTTCCCACGTCGAAGCCACCGGGCTCGAAGGCGCGACTTTCCTCGAAACCGCGGGCGGTCGACGCGACACCGCCGTGCAAGAGGGTGCAGTGCGGATCGAAGGCGAGGTCGACCGCATTTACGCATCCACGGAAACCGTCGCGGTGCGCGATGGCACGCGGACGATCTTCGTCCACAAACACGGCAGCGCCTCGACCGTCGTCTGGAATCCCGGTGCGGAAAAAGCGGCCAAGCTCGGCGACATGCCCGCCGACGACTACCGGCGTTTTCTTTGTGTCGAAGCGGCGAACGCGCCCGGCGCGGAAGTCACGGTCGCTCCGGGGCAACATCACGTGCTGCGCACCCGCATCGCCGTTAGCTAACACGATCTTGCAGGCAAAGGGCGGCTGTGGTAACCCTTTGTGATTCAATGCGGCACTCCCTGTTCGCCGTTACGCTTGGCGTCGTCTGGTTGGCGGCGCTGAAGCCCTCCCAAGCTCTGGAGATCCGGAGCTATGAGCCGTCGCGCCATGATCGCTTCACGGGGTTTCCGGCGTCGCCGGTGGTGAATGCGAGTTCGTGGTTCACCGGTAGCCTTTATAGCGGTGTCGGCTGGTCGGTGTCGGACACCCGTCGCCAATTCGCCCTCGTTTCGCCGCGGCATTTCGTGCTCGCGAGTCATTGGGGGATTTCGCCGGGCGAGCAGATCCGTTTTCTGGGACCGGACGGCCAAGTCCACGCCTTCACGGTCGCCTCGACGACGCAGATCACCACGGGCACTGGCACTACGGACCTCACCCTCGGGCGGCTGACGGAAACCGTGCCGCTTTCCACCGGAGTGGGACCGTTCGCCTATCTGAACCTGCCGAACCTGTTCCAATACCTGAACCGTCCGCTGCACGTTTTTGGTTTCAACGCGCGGGTTGGCTCGGGGGCGATCGGGGGCTTCGGAGATGGCGCGGTTTCCGGAACGACTCGGCTGATGCGTTTCGACTATGTCATTGCGGCTGGAGGGCAGGATGATTGCTACTTTGTCGTCGGCGATTCGGGTAGCCCGTCGTTCTCGATGCACAATGGCAAGCCCGCCTTAGTGGGAACCCACAGTGCGGTCGCGGGAAATGACCCGACCACGCCGACGATTTACAACAATTACGATACGTTCGTTCCCCACTACATTGCCGAGCTCAACGCCGCGATGGCGGCGGATGGCTGGCAGATGATTCCTTCCAACGCCGCGGCCAATACCCTGACGCGCTCGTCCGTCAGTTCGCCCGCCACATTGAAACAAGCCCACGCGGGAAGCGCCACGTTCACGGTGCAGAACGCGGCCAACGCGGCGAACAACCTTCGGCTGAGCCTGACGTTTCCCAGTGGCACGGCACCCGATTCCGTGACGGCGGATGGCTGGATCGTCGATGCCAGCGGCCCTTTGACCTGGTCGTTTCACCAATCATCGCTGGCGGCTTCCGCCAGTGTAAGTGTGACGGCGAATTGGAGTTCCGTGCCGGCGGTGAATTCGTTCGACGTCCAGATGACCACGCAAAGCGATGGCAGCGCGACGGCGTCCTCGATCTTCACTTTCACGCCGCAGCCGACCTTTGCGGCGTGGAGCACGGGCTTGAGCCAAGCTGGACTGACCGACGATCCGGACGGCGATGGGGTGACGAACGTCCGCGAGTATGCCTTCGGCAGTGATCCCGCCAGCGGCGCAAGCGTGAACGTTGCGGGCCTTTTCACGCTTCCCGTGATGAGCCAGGCGGGCTCCAACGTTCAGCTGCGTTTTCCGGTGCGTTCGGACTCCGCCGCCCGCGGCCTGTGGTATCGTCCGGAATATTCGCAAACTCTCGACAACGATTGGACGGAAACCGCCCCGCCCGGAACGGTGACTTCGTTTATAGAATACTCGCCTGTGGTGCCGGGTTTCCTGGAGGGAATCGTGACCATTCCCGTGGGCGGCGTTTCGAGTTTCGTGCGGGTCAAGGTGAGCCTTGATGAGGACACCCCTGGAATGTCCGTCCCCTGACCCGGACAAGCGGGGTCTGACCCTGGCGAATTTTTTTCGAGGCGCAGGCGCAAAATCGGCCAGGTTGTCACGTTTTCGGACGTGTGCCATAATGCGCTGATTTTAAAAGAATTGGTGCGAAGCGCGAGCGGTTGAATCGTTAGATCACGATGCTGAAACCCAGGGAGTCCTGGCGATTTCCAACAAATGTCCAACAGCAACCTTGCCTAGGACATCGAGTGTACCATACATGTTTCGATTGCCATGAGGATTCATTTATTCCCCTGCCTCGGGCTCGCCGTCGGATTGCTTTCGAGTGCCGCATTGGCCTTGGACATCCGCGGTTATGAGCCGGTCCGTCATGATCGTTTTATTGGCTTCCCCTCGAGCCCAACGCTCAACCCCGGCGCGTGGTTTGACGCCAGCGCCTACTCCGGCGTCGGCTGGTCGGTGTCCGACCCCCGCCGGCAATTCGTCCTCGTTTCGCCGCAGCATATTTTGTTCGCCGCCCATTGGGGACTTTCGCCGGGCGAAGTGATTCGCTTTCTCGCGCCGGATGGGACGCTGCGCGACTACGCGGTGGAATCTAGCATGCACGTGAAGGTCAATGGCAGCGGCGTCGATCTGGCGTTGGGTCGTTTGACGGAAGCTGTCACCGCAGAGACGGGCATCAAACCGTTGCCCTACCTGCATTTCAGCGATTCGGCGGCCTATGCCGACATTCCGTTGCAGGTATTCGGCGATAGCGGTCGCGTCGGAGCTGGTAAGCTGCGCGGCTACAACTACCTGGATGCGGGTACCGGCGTGACCTGGATGTCGTATTTCTCCCGGATGGCTTCGGAAACGGGGCCGGACGATTGCTTCTTCGAGATCGGCGACTCCGGCAGTCCCACGTTTTCGCTGTGGAATGGCAAACCCGCGTTGGTTGGCACGCACAGCATGTTGTACACGGATGCGCAGCATACGTTCTACTTCAACTACGACTCCTTCGTTCCCACCTACGTGCCGCAGCTCGATGCGTTGATGGCGGCGGATGGCTGGCGGATGATTCCTTCGGACGCACCCGCGACCGGGCTTTCCGTCACGGCTTCCGGTTCGTTGGTGATCGGTCAGCCGGGCAACGCCACCTTCCTCGTGAAGAACCGGTCGCGCTCGGCGGATGGCAATTTAAGGGTCACGCTCCAGTTCCCTGAGGGGGCGGAACCGGCATCCGTCGTGGGCGACGGATGGGTGCTCGAAGCGAGTGGCCCGTCCGTGTGGACGTTCCGTCGTGCCGTTTTAACGGCGCGAACCGACGTGAAGCTCACCGCTATTTGGAACGCTGTCCCCGCGGTGGGTTCCTTGCCGGTGACGCTGGCTCTGCAAAGCGACGGGGCGTCGATCGCGGGTCAAACGTTCACCTTTGTGCCTCAAGCGTCCGCGCCGCAGAAGACTTCGAGGAAGACTCGTTGAAAGGTTTTGGTAGGGTGGTTCGATTGAGCGGCCGGAGGTGCTGGGTCATGGCATCTCCGGCCGTTTGCTTTTGGGACGACGCAGTCTCCCGGATTCTGGCGATGCTTTCGCCCTCGCGGGGCCTTGGTTCGCCACCTTAAAACCGCTTAAGGCTCGATCCGCACGCGGTCACCGATCTTGGTGAGCGCGTAAAGTTTGGCGGCGTTACCGGACGGCACGCGGATGCAACCATGGGACGCGGGATAGCCTGGTACGACGCCTTCGTGCAGGCCGAAATCGCCGCAGCTCAGGCGTTGGAAAAACGGCATTTGGGCGTGATAGAGCGTCGACTTCCAATCGCGGTGCTTACTGGTGATCACGTATTCGCCCGGCGGCGTGGAAAAGCCGGTGCGGCCGGTGGAAACTTTGGTGGCGAGGATTTCGTCGCCGTGAAAACTGTAAACGCGCGCGCGTTGTTCCGAGAGGCTGATGACGATGCGCCGTTCTTCGTGGGCCGGATCCTGTCCGAGCAACACGCGCATCATTGGCACGTCTTGTTCGCTCGAGGCGAAATTGATTGGCCAGTAGCGGATATTGCGCGTCGTGACATCGGTTTTCGCCCCGGCGGCGAGCAAGAGCATGGAGATCTGCGTATCGCCTGTGGAGGCGGCCACCATCAACGGGGTGACATTTCGATCGTTCTTCAACACCCAGCGCATCGTCTTGGTGCGCACGTGTTTCAAAAATTCAGGGAGGGCCGGGGTCAGGCAAGGGATGTTCGGGTCGGCACCCCGTGCGAGCAATTGCTCCAACGTGACGGGACGGCGACGGACGATCGCCAGATTCATCGGCGTTTGGCCTTCTGGGCCTCGGAGAAACGGATGGGCACCTTTTTCCAGAAGCAGGCAGGCAAGATCGTCGCGCCCCGAGCGAATGGCCACGTTCAAAGGCGTGTCGAGCCATGGCGCGCGAGGACGGTTCGGCGAAATCCCATAGGCGAGAAGCAAGCCGGTCAGGCCGCGATCGCCTTCGCGACAGGCGAGATAAAGCGAGTCGCCCGTCGGGGCGTTGGCGTTCAGCAAAACCTGACACAGCGGGACATCGCCGGAGAGCGTCGCCCATTCCAGAGGTAGCCGCCCCTGATCATCGGGTGCGGCCGGATCCGCGCCGAGTTTCAGCCAAGCCTTTGCAGCTTCGGCGTCGCGCTGCGCGAGCGCCTGCCACAGGGCGTTGCGCCAGATGCCGGGCCGGGCGCTCGCTCCGGCATGGACGAGTTCGGTGGCGAGCGCGAAGTCCCGCGTTTTCACCGCGTGTTCCAACGGCAGAAGGCCATTGGCGTCCGGCAGGTTGAAATTCGCCCGCGCGTCGATGAGCACGCGCCTCGCTTCCGGCGAAGCTTGGCGTAACACGAGGTGGACAATCGTTTCGCCCGAGGCATTCCGTCGATCCGGATCCGCGCCTAGACTAAGGAGCAAACGCAGCAGCCCGGCGTCTTTGCGGTGAACGGCCACTTCCAGCGGGGATTCGCCATGGCGGGGATCGACCGCATTGGGATCGCCGCCCGCCTTGATCACGGCGGGCAAAAATTCCAGCCACTCGCGTTCCACGACGTGGTGGAGCGGCGTTCGCCCATCGACTCCCGGCGAGATGGCGTCGGCACCCTTCGCCAAAAGATCGCCGAGGATTTCGCGGTGCCCGGAACGCAGCGCGAGACAAAGCAAAGTATCGCCGTCGCGGGTCCGTTGGCGCGGGTTCGAGTCGTCGGCCAGCGCGCGTTTCGCCCAGGAAGTCCGCCCGTCACGAATCGCCCAAACCAAAAGCGACTCGCCACCTGGCAGATTCCCCTGCGACCGCGCGCCAGCCGCGACCAATCGTTCGGCCAACCACACATCACCCATCGAAAGTGCCGCGCCTAATGCGCTGCTGCCGTCCGTCGCTACCGTTCCGACATCGTCGCCCGCTTCGAGCAAGCGGAGCGCGAGCGCGGGGTCATGCCGTTGGATGGCGATTCTCAACGGCGTGCGGCCTTCGGGATCGCGGATGCTCGGTGAGACACCCGCGTCCAGAAGCCACTGAACGACGGGGGAATCGCCATTGCGCGTGGCCGCCAGGATGGCCTCGCCGGTGAGGGCAACGCCGCGCTTTTTCAACTCCCGTTGGGCGCGTTCCTGCGGCGATTCGCAGCTGGCCAAGCCTCCCGCAACGAGGAGAAGCGGAAGTGCGCGAAAGTAATGACTCCAAGCCGTTTTCACAGCGTCGACCAAGTTAGCAATCGAGGCAGGAGTTGCAAGAAAGGAAGGCCGCGAAGAGTGGAGTGGTCCCGGGCGAATCGAGGGCCTTCGACTCGCCCGGGTGGTGAGGTCAGGGCTGAAAGCCCTCGGCCCCCATCATGCCGCTTCGAAAGCGGCACTCCGTTCAGTTTGCGACAATGCTGACGAGCTTGCCAGGGACGTAGATGACTTTGCGGATCGTTTTGCCATCGGTGTGCTCTTTCACTCGTTCGCTGGCTTGGGCGAGCGCTTCGACGTCGGCTTGGGCGGCGTCGGGAGCGATGCGGATTTTATCGCGCAGCTTGCCGTTCACCTGCACGACGACTTCGATTTCGTCGGCGACCAATGCGGATTCGTCGTAGGCTGGCCACGGGCTTTCGCTCAGCGGCGTTGCGCCACCGAGGCGAGCGTGGATTTCCTCGGTCAGGTGCGGGGCGAATGGATTGAGCACGTGCAACAGCGCGCGCAGTTCGTTCAGTGGCACGAACTCCGCCTGCGTCAGCGCGTTGGTGCAGATCATCATCTGCGAAATCGCGGTGTTGAACGACAGCTTCTCGATGTCCTCGCCGACCTTCTTGATCGTTTCGTGGACGACTTTGAGCAGTGGCTTGTCGGTGCAGGCTTCGTCGCGGACTTTCGGCGAAACGATCCATTCGCCCGCTTGGTCCTGCTCAAACGCGAGACGCCAGACGCGGGCGAGGAAGCGGGAAACGCCTTCCACGCCTTTCATCTGCCACGGCTTCACCTGTTCCAGCGGCCCCATGAACATTTCATACAGCCGCAGCGCATCGGCGCCGTATTCGTTCACGACATCGTCGGGATTCACCACGTTGCCGCGGGACTTGGACATCTTCTGGCCGTCTTCGCCGAGGATCAGGCCTTGGTTGACCAGTTTCTGGAACGGTTCGTTCGTCGAAACATGGCCGAGATCGAAGAGGACTTTGTGCCAGAAGCGGGCGTAGAGGAGGTGGAGAACCGCGTGCTCGGTGCCGCCGATATACAAATCGACCATGCCCGGCTTGTCGCTACCGCCCCAGTAGCTTTCAGCTTCGTTGGAAATGAAACGGCTGCCGCATTTCGGGTCGCAGTAGCGCAGGTAATACCAGCACGAGCCGGCCCATTGCGGCATGGTGTTGGTTTCGCGGATCGAGCCATCGGGCAGCTCGACCCATTCGCGGGCCTTCGTCAGCAACGGCTCGGGCGAACCGGACGGCTTGTAGTCTTCCAGCGGCGGGGCGAGCAGCGGCAGTTCGCTGTCCGGTACGGCGTAATGCAGGCCGTCTTTCCAAGTGAGCGGGAAGGGTTCGCCCCAGTAGCGCTGGCGGGAGAACAGCCAGTCGCGCAGCTTGTATTGAATGCGTCGGGTGCCTTTGCCGTTTTCTCCAAGCCAAGCGATCATCTTCGCCTTGGCTTCGGCGGTCGGAAGGCCATCGAGGAAGCCGGAGTTTACCGCGGTGCCGGCGTCGGTGTAGCCCTGCCAATCGGTGTCGGCATGGACGGGCTGGACGACTTGAATGATCGGCAGGTGGAACTTTTGGGCGAACTCGAAGTCGCGCTCGTCGTGCGCGGGCACGGCCATGATCGCGCCGGTGCCGTAGCCCATCATCACGTAGTCGGCGATCCACACGGGGATTTGTTCGCCGTTGACCGGATTGGTGGCGTAGGCACCGGTGAAGACGCCGGACTTGTGCTTGTTGAGGTCGCCGCGTTCCAGGTCGGACTTCGCCGCGCAGGTGGCGATGTAGCCATCGACTTCCGCTTGTTGTTCCTCGCTGGCGATTTCCACCACCAGCGGATGCTCGGGCGCCAGCACGAGGTAGTTCGCGCCGAACAAGGTGTCCGGGCGAGTCGTGAACACGGTGACCTTGTGGCCTTGAATGTCGAAATCGACTTCCGCGCCTTCGCTCCGTCCGATCCAGTTTTTCTGCAGCAGCTTGATGCCTTCCGGCCAATCGAGCGGCTCGAGTTCGTCGATCAGCCGCTGGGCGTATTTCGTGATGCGCAGCATCCACTGGCGCAGCGGGCGGCGTTCGACGGTGTGACCTTTGCTGCGCCACTCCTCGACTTCTTCGTTGGCGAGCACGGTGCCGAGGTCGGGCGACCAGTTGACCGGCGCTTCATGCACAAAGGCGAGACGGACGGCGTCGATTTGCTCGCGGGTCCAGCCTTTCGCTTCCAGTTCGGCGACCGGTCGGGCCTTTTGGGTCTCCTCGCAGTAATAGGACGAATAAAGCTGGAGGAAAATCCACTGGGTCCAGCGGACGTATTCCGGGTCGGTGGTGGCGATTTCGCGATCCCAATCGTAGGCGAAACCGAGCGATTTCAATTGGCGCTTGAAGGTTGCGATGTTCGCTTCGGTGGTGATGCGCGGGTGTTGGCCGGTCTTGATCGCGTATTGCTCGGCGGGCAGGCCGAACGAGTCCCAGCCCATCGGGTGCAGGACGTTGAAGCCTTGGCGACGTTTTGCCCGGCCGATGATGTCGGTGGCGGTGTAGCCTTCCGGGTGGCCGACGTGCAAACCGGCGCCGGACGGATAAGGAAACATGTCGAGGACGTAGAACTTCGGCTTCGAGGCGTCGAAGTCGGCGTCGCCCGGATTCGGGGTGCGGAAGGTTTTTTCCGCGTCCCAGCGGGCCTGCCACTTGGGTTCGAATTCGTCGAAGGGGAACGGTTTGCGTCGGTCGGACATGGGAAAGAGTCGGAAAGTCTTAAAGTCGAAGGTCTTAACGGCCGTCGACAGGCGGGCGCGGAAATTGCCGGAAGCGCCAGGCGTTGAAAAGAAAAACCCCGTCCGGCTTGCAGGCGCGGACGGGGTGGGCGGAAAGCTTTGCGAAAGCAGTCTTACTTTTTAGGAAGCAACGACTTGAGGTGTTCGACGTAAGCGTCGGCCCCGCCTTCTTTGTAGCCCGTCGTGGCCAGCTTTTTGCCCTCGGCGTCGATCAGCACGATGGTCGGATAACCTTTGACGCCATACTGTTGGCCGAGCGCTTCGTTCTGCTCCTTGAGCTTCTTGGTTTGGCGCTCTTGGCGCGGGAAGTCGACCGTCACCAGCACGAGGTTCTCTTTGGCGTACGATTTGAACTCGCGCTTCGAGAAGACTTCGTTGTCGAGCTTGATGCACCAGCCGCACCAATCGGAGCCGGTGAAGTTCAGCAGGATCGGCTTGTTTTCCTTCTTGGCGAGCGCTTTGGCGGCTTCGAAGTCATCGGACCAGCCGCCCGCGGCGAGGGCGAGCGAAGCGGTGGCGGCGAACACGGCGAGGAGACGGGAGATCAAACGCATAGGCCATGGAGTTGAGGGAAAAAGATAACGGATGGGAAGCAAAACCCCGCCCGGCGGGTGAGCCGGACGGGGTCGCCATGACCTTCGTTTCCTTTCAAAGTTTCAATCGAGATCCCGATTCGCGTGCGCGGTCTCGATGTGTTTTACGAAGTCTTCCAACTTCGGATACTGCGAGGCGAAGAAGCGGGTGAATTCCTTTCCGTCGGAGTTCAGCAGGACCACGGTGGGAAAGCCCTCGATTTTGAACTTCTCGGCGTGCGGTTTGTTTTTCTCCGCTACTTCGGGTTTCCCCTTCGGGAAATCCAGTTCGACTAGGATGTATTTCTTCGAGGCCGCTTCGACAAATTCCTTCTTGGAGAAGACGTTCTTGCGCATCGCGATGCACGGCGGGCACCAGTCGGAGCCGGTGAATTCCACCAGCACGGCTTTCTTTTCCTGCTTGGCGGTGGCGAGCGCCTTGTCGAGATCGGTGGACCAGCCTTCCAACGTTGAAGCGAAGGCCGGAGCGCTAAGCGCGGCGACGCCCATCGAGACCGAGGCGAGCCAGGTGATTGCTTTCATCGTGGTCTTAGGCGTCGCCAGCGGCCGGTTTATTCTAAAAACCTTGCCGCACGCCGAAGAATTCGTAGCCACGGGGAATGTCCGATCGTCCCCGCCTGATCCTCGCCACCCGCAACGCGCATAAGACCGAAGAGATCCGGTCGATGCTTGGCGAACGCTATGAGGTGCTGGACGTCAATGACTTTCCGGATTTGCCGGCGATCGAGGAAACCGGAACAACCTTCCTCGAAAACGCTCGCCTGAAGGCCGAGGGCATCAGCCGGGAGGTGCCCGGCATCGTGCTGTCTGACGACTCCGGTCTGGAGGTCGACGCCCTCGGCGGCGCGCCGGGCGTGTGGTCGTCGAGCTACGGCGGCGAGGAAGGCAACCACCCGAAGAACAACGAGCGGTTGATGCGGGAAATGGCCGGGCGAACTGACCGCGGCGCGCGTTTCCGCTGCACGATGGTGTTGGCCGAAGGCGGTGCCACGCTGGCGGATTTCAGCGGCACGGTCGAGGGCCGGGTCGTCGACGAACTCCGCGGCACCGGCGGCTTCGGCTACGATCCGCTGTTCGTGCCGGACGGCTACGAGGCGACCTTCGCCGAATTGGGCAACGAGGTGAAAAATCAGCTCAGTCACCGCGCACGGGCGCTGGGGCAGGTGGTGGCGTGGCTGGAAGGCAGGTCTTGAATTGTTAGAATTCCATCAGTCCTAAATATTTGCCCGGCTTGACCAATTGCGCCATACTCGCGCGGCCTATGCGCGTTTTCCTGCTCCTTTTGTTGCCCTTGCTCGCTGTCTTGCCGTCGTGCTCCAACCAAGTGGAGGCGAAGCGGAAGGTTTCGTATCGATTTGAACACGGGAAAACCGCGATGCTACGGGACGGCGTCGCCTACGCGCCGAAAAACGCGCCGAAGGCGGTGAAGCGGGCGATTGAGGCGGGCAACCGTTTGCAGGGCAAACCGTACAAATGGGGCGGTGGCCACGCGCGGCAGAACGATTGGGGCTACGATTGCTCCGGCACGGTGTCCTACGTCCTGCGCGAAGCGGGCCTAATGAAGGGCTCCATGCCATCGAGCGGCTATTTCAAATACGGTAAAAAGGGCGAAGGCAAATGGATCACGATCTACATCCGCAAAGGCCACGTGTTCATGACGGTGGCTGGCCTGCGTCTCGACACCGGCGGCCCGGGCGGCGAAACCGGGCCCAAGTGGAAACCGGAAACCCGCACGGTGCGCAACACGGTGGTGCGGCATCCAGCGGGACTATAAGCCCAAGGCGGTCTGTGCCGCGTGCAGGTCGGGAAGAATCGCGTCGGCTAGGGAGAAATCGAGGCAGGCGGTGCAGCGGTTCGGCACCGCCCAGACCGGTGAACCGGCGGCTTTGGCGGCCTTCGCACCGTTGACCGAATCCTCGATCACTAGGCAGTTGGCGGAAGACACGCGCAAGCGCCGGGCGGCTTCCAGGTAAAGATCGGGAGCGGGTTTGATCCGGGGCGCGTCGCCGCGGCAGACCACGGTGTCGAACCATTGGGCGAGTCCGAGGCGTTCAAGCCAGCCATCGACCCACTGGTGCGATGAACTCGAAACGACGGCGATGCGGATGTCCTTGGTGTAAAGCGACTCCAGCAACTCGAGCACGCCGGGCATCGGTCCTTCGTTGGCCAATTCGCGGACGATTTCCTCCTGTCGACGACCATCCAGATCGTGCCAATCGAAGGAACTGCCGGTGAGTTCTTCGAGGTGGGTTTTCGGCGACCAAGTGTCGAAATCCGAGCCGATGCACTGAGTGTAAGTCTCTAGGGGCAAGGGATGGCCGTGCGCCAAAAACGTCCGATGCCATGCCTCGTAAATCGCCCACTCGGTATCGACGATCACTCCGTCGAAATCGAACAACACCGCTTCAAATTGCATGCGGAAGTAGCCTAAGTTTTCAACTTGGGCGTGGGAAGAGCGGACTGCGAGGGAGGCCGACAAGCTGCCGACCGGCGCATTGGAAAGAACGGATCAGGTCGGAAAAGAGACAAGTTGGGAAACTTGTCCTACTTCGGCGCGATCCGTAGATCCGGTCCGAGCAGAAGCACCTCACTGCGCTGGAAGGCGTTCATGCGTGCGGCGAGGCGTTCGAGCGAGGCGCGGGCGGACGGGGGCAGGGCGTCGACAATGCCGCTTTGGCGCAAGGTTTGGCGGAGCTTGGTGCTAGCGGAAGATTTGACGCCAGCTTTGAGAATCTCGTCTTCGTCGAAATCGTTCGGGTCTTCCTTCACGAACAAGCCTTCGATCGCGCTTTTGGGCTCGGGCAGCAGCTTCGCTTCGGAGCCTTCGAGATTCGCGGCTTTGGAAACCCACGCGATGGCTTCGTCGAGGCCACCGATTTCATCGACCAGCCCGATTTCCTTCGCCTTTTCGCCGCTGTAAACGCGTCCGCCGGCGAGCGGTTCGAGTTCGCCTTTAAGACGTTCCTTTCGCCCGTCTTCCACGCGCTTTTTGAAAGTCGCATAGATCTGGGTCATCGACTGACGGATCAGGTCGGCTTCCTCGGGTGTGTAAGAACGGGTGATGCTTTCCACGCCGGCGTTCTTGCCGCGCTGGGTGGTGTGGGTCGTGATGCCGAGTTTTTCCAAGGCGCCGCCGACCACGAACTTCATGCCGACCACTCCGATCGAACCGGTTATGGTGCCGCTTTCGGCGAAAATCCGGTCAGCCCCGGCGGAAACGTAATAGCCGCCGCTGGCTGCGACACCGCCCATCGAGACGGCGAACGGTTTGCCCGTCGCCTTCCATTCGTCGGCCGCTTCCCACAGCACTTCGCTGGCGAGCGCCGAACCGCCGGGCGAATTGACCCGCAGCACGAGGCCCTTCGCCTTCTCGTCTTTCCGCAGCCGGAGAATCTCCGCGCGGACTGGCGCGACCGACTCGTCGGTGATGTCGCCGTCGAGCGCGACCACCGCGACGAAGTCCTGCTTGGCGTTGTGTTGCTTGCCGCCGTTGAAGAGCAGTTTGAACAAATCCATCATGCCGCGGATTTCCGGGCCATCGAGATTCGGAAGTTGGTAGGCGGTGTCGAATTCGGCGTCCGGATAGGTTTCGAGCAGCTTGGCGTTGAAGTCGGTGCGGTAGAGCGTGTCGTCGGCGAGCCCGCCGCTTTTCGCTTCGGCGGCGGTCATCGTGCCGCGATCGATCAGATCACGAACTTGCTTTTCGCTGAGTTTTCGCCCGCTGGCGACATCGCGGACCAGGCCGTCGAAGACCGAATCGAGGAGCTGTTCTTCCTGCTGGCGGGCTTGGTCGCTGGGCCCGGTGCGGTAGAAATTTTCGCCGAAGCTTTTGAAGTCGCCGATGTGAATGACGTTGGCTTCCACGCCCAGGCGGTCGAGTAAGCCTTTGAAATACATCGACTCCGAGTGGATGCCGCTGAACGAGCAATCGGCTTCCGGCATCAGGGTGAAATGATTCGCCGCGCTGCCGAGGAGGGCGGTTTTGTTGCCCAAGCCCTCGCTGTAGAGCCAGACGTCCTTGCCTGCCGAGCGGATCGCGAGCAGGCGACGACGGAGTTCCTGGATTTGCGCCAGATCGAGTTCGGAGTGGTCGGCATCGATCACCACGGCTTTCAGCGACGGATCGGTGGCGGCTTTTTCCAAGCTGCGGGCGAGATCGAACGCGGTCAGCGGTCGCTGCGTTTCGGAGGCGAGATCGAGCAAGGTGGGCTCCGAACGGCCGGATTCCGAAATCAAGCCCTCCAGCCGGTAAACCGCAACAACCTCGGCGGCGGGTTTCTCCGCGGCGGTGGCGGCCAAAGTCGTAGCGACGAGCAGGGGCAGAAAGCGCATAGGCGGGGACCGTTAACAGGTTATTCACAGGTTGCCAACATCGGGTAGAAGGAGGGGGAGTCGAGCCTTCAGGCGAGGAGGGTCTTCTGGGGCGGAGCCTATCGCGCAATCGGCTGGAAGAGCGATTCCCGTCCGAGGCTCCGCCCACTCTTCTGCGCTAAAGCTTCGAAGATTCCTTCCTCGCCTGAAGGCTCTACTCCGTTGCCGGATTCCGGCTTTTCCCCTATATCCCTCGCAGATGACCGTCCCGCTGCGCTATTGCCCGTCCCTGTTGAGCTATCGCCGCCGACCCACCCGTGAGGTGATGGTGGGCCGGGTCGGAATTGGCGGGGACAATCCGATCCGGGTGCAGTCGATGATCACCTCGGATACCCGCGACACTCCGGCCTGCGTGAAAGAGGTGCTCGATCTCGACGCGGCGGGCTGTGAAATCGTCCGCATCACCGCGCAGACGAAGATTTACGCGGCGAATCTGGAAAACATCGTTCGCGAGGTCCGGGCGGCCGGTTGCGGCGTGCCGATCGTGGCGGATATCCATTTCAAACCCGACGCGGCGATGGAGGCGGCGAAGTGGGTGGACAAAGTGCGGGTCAATCCGGGCAACTACGCCGACAAGAAGAAGTTCGAAGTCCGCGAATACACCGACGCCGAATATGCCGAAGAACTGGAGCGCATCCGCGAGGAATTCGTGCCGCTCGTTCATCTGTGCAAGGACCTCGGCCGGGCGATGCGCATCGGCACGAATCACGGTTCGTTGTCGGACCGCATCATGAACCGTTTCGGCGACACGCCCCACGGCATGGTCGAGAGCGCGCTAGAATTCGCGCGGCTCGCCCGCGAGGCGAACTACCACAATTTCGTCTTCTCGATGAAGGCCTCGAATCCGAAGGTCATGATCGAGGCGTATCGTTTGCTAGTCGCGCGCTTGGATCTGGAAGGCTCGGATTGGAATTACCCGATTCACCTCGGCGTCACCGAAGCAGGCGATGGCGAAGACGGTCGCATCAAGAGTGCGATTGGCATCGGTTCGCTGCTCGGCGACGGCATTGGCGATACCGTCCGCGTTTCGCTCACCGAAGATCCCGTTTACGAAATCCCGGTCGCGCAGGCGCTGGTGGCTCCATTCAACCGTGACCGCATTGATTCGGTGCAAACCACGGACGATTTCGTTCCCTCCTACGATCCCTTCTCCTACGAGCGCCGTAAAACCGACGTTCTCTCCGTGCAAGGCCACGAACTGGGCGGCGACCGCACGGTTCGCGTGTTCACCACGCAGACGAACTGGAACGCGCTGGCTCACAAGATCGCGAAGCTCGGCGATTTCAAACCGGAGATCGTGGTGGAAAAATCCGGTGCGCTGGAGGTCGATCCGCGCGATCACGCTTCCATCGCCGCGCTCAACCACCTGCCGCACGCGCAGCTCGTCACGGTCGCCGATGGCATCGACTTGGAACCGGTTCATGCGTTCCGTCATCTCGCGTTCGTGCTCGATGCGCGCCACCCGATTTTGCTGAAGGACACGCTGCATCCGCCGGAAGGCGACACCGATTTCCTCCAAGCGCTTTTGCCCGCCGCGCGCGTGATCGGTTCGTTGCTGTGCGATGGCATCGGCGACGCCGTGCTGGTGCGCGGCGAAACCGCACCGGGGCAATCGTTGCGGCTCGCCTACAATATTCTCCAGGCCGCCGGAGCCCGCATTTTCAAAACCGATTACGTCGCCTGCCCGAGCTGCGGCCGGACGCTGTTCAACCTGCAATCGACGACCCAAAAAATCCGCGCGGCGACCGGTCATCTCAAGGGCGTGCGCATTGCGGTGATGGGTTGCATTGTCAACGGCCCGGGCGAAATGGCCGACGCCGATTTCGGTTACGTCGGTGGCGCGCCAGGTAAAATTAACCTCTACGTCGGCAAGCAGCCGGTGAAGTTCAACATTCCGGAAGACGAAGCGGTCGAACGCCTGATCGATCTGATTCAGGAACACGGCAAGTGGATCGACGCTCCGGCCGGCGAACCGGTGGAAATCTGAGAGTATGGCCGGGGAAAAAACCTCCACCGCAATACGCGACGAGACGGCTCTCGACGTGCCTTGGAACGTCATCGTGCACGACGATCCCGTGAATCTGATGGATTACGTCGCACGGGTGTTTCAACGCGTCTTCGGTTATCAGGAGCAATACGCGATGCGGTTGATGTTGGAAGTTCATCAAGCCGGGCGATCGGTTGTGTGGACCGGGCAGCGCGAGAAAGCCGAATTTTTCGCGCAGCAGCTCCAACTGCATCAACTGAAGACCACTTTGGAAAAGGCCGCATGAAATTGGCACTCATGCTCAACGGTGGCTTGCGGCTTGAGCCGGAGTCCACGCTCGATTGGAACGTGCTCCGCTGCATCGCTTATGACGCCGCGCCCGATGATCTTGCCGCGCGTTTGAGCGGGGCGATGGATGATCCTTCGGGCGATTGGCGGGAATTCGTCATGCCGGAGCTTGAGGCCTCTTTTTCCCGGCAAATGATCCAGGTGCGGGAAGCGATCGAATTCTCCGCCGGTCAATCGGCCGAGGACAGGGGCGCGGTCGAGATTTTACCCGATCAGGCGGAGCTTTGGTATGGCGCGCTCAATCAAGCGCGGCTGGCGTTGGAAGAACAATACCGGTTCGGTGGCAATGAGCCACCGCCGCCGACCGATCCGCCCGAACGCCGGTCGGGGTTCTTCCGTTCGCAGTTCTATTTCGAGATTCAGCAGGTGCTGATCAGTCACGTCATGAAAGCCTAGCGGCTTTCAATGCCCGCGCCAAAACGCGAACGCGCAGGCCATGATCGCCAGGCCGTAAAGCAGCCCCGCACCGCAAAGCGAGGTCCAGCGCTTGGAAGACGCCGTCGCCCACGTGACCGCGTCGCGGAACAAATAGGGCATGCCGACGAAAAATAACGACGCCACGATCATCGCGTAGCAAAACGTGGGAATCAGCAGCCGTGACTGAGGATCTTTCAAAAATGCGGCACCCAACAACGGTGCGGCGAGCATGAGGCCGCACAGGCCGAGTGCCCGGACGGCGAGGAATTCCTTTACGCCGATCGCCACCAGCACCAAGGCCGCGGGGGTGATGAGGCGCAGCCAAGGTTTGGCGTTGTTAAACTCGCCCAGATCCATCGCCAATCGGCCGAATGGGCCGTCCTCCGGCGCGACCAACAGCCAGAACCACAGGAGGCCGATGGCTAAAAGCAATTGGCCAAGCGTTTGGTTACGCGGAAAGCGTTTCAGGAATCCTTGGGCGGTCGCGGGCTTCGCGAGCATGAACAGATGCAGGGCGACCAGCCAGATGCCGAGCGCCAAACCGGTGCCGAATAAAGGCAGCCGTTGATAAAAATGCATGCCGTCCATGTGCGCGGGAGCCTCGGCGAGGCCGCGCCGGGCGACAAGGCGGAAAAGCGGCCGTTTCCTCCGGCTAAGGGGGAACAGGGAAAATACCGGGAATCCACCAAGTGGCCGAAAATGGGACACGAAGCCAATTGCGGCAACTTGCAATCTAACATAACAAGCGAGGCTCGTTGTAATGATAAATCGCATCTCCCCTCGTTGGCCGCTGGTTATCTGCGTTGTTTTCCCGTTCACGGTCCATGCCGCATCGCAAAATTGGTTGGATGCCGGCCCCAGCAACCTTTGGAACACCAGTGCCTTGAACTGGGATGCGGGTGCCGCGTGGGCGAATGCCAACGACGCCGTGTTCAGTGGCGCCGGCGAAACGATCGATCTCGATAGCACGGTTACGTTTCGCAATCTTACGTTTCAGACCGGTGGCTACACGATCGCCGATGCCAACAACAACGGCGCGCTCACGTTTTCCTCCGCTGCAACGATTTCGACCGCTACCGGCACGACCACGATTTCGGAAAACCTGGGCGGGAGTTTCGGGCTGACCAAGAGGGGCGAGGGCACATTGGTTCTTTCCGGAACGAATACCTACAGCGGCTCCACCACGATCGCGGAGGGAAAGCTGACGCTAAGTTTTGGCCTCATTTCCTCCAATGTGATCAATTCCTCCACTTCCTTGGTGTTAGGCGGTGGCACGTTGGAATTGAGTAGTTCTCCAGTGCTCGGGCTCAACAGCCAAACGTTCTCCTCCACCTCGCTTGCCGCCGGAACGGCGTCGAGGGTGATCATGACGCAAAACGGCCTGGGCACGCTTGGCTTGACCTTGGGGGCGATCACCCGCGGCGCGCAGTCGACGGTCGATTTTACCGGCTCCGGCGTTTCTAGTAGCCCGGCTGCGGGAGTTAGCGCAGCCATGCTGCGTTCTGGCGATGGACAGGCCTATGGGACGGTGAATGGCGGAACCGATTGGGCGGCAAAAGGCGTCCTTTCCTCGGCCATCGTCGGCTTCAGCTCGGTTGGCAGCTACACCAACAACACGGCGGGCAGTTTCACCGGCAATAGCAACATCGACATCGCCAGCGGGATCGACACCACCGTTGCCTCGAACACGTCGGTCACCACGTTGCGCTTCAACGTTAACCAAGCCCGGACGGTGACGATCAACAGTGGGACGAATCTCACCGTCACCGGCGGCATCCTCGTCACTAATAACTCCAACGCGTCAGGCGGCAGCACCTTTACCGGCGGCAATCTGCGGGCCGGCTCGACCGCAATGGAGCTGGTAATCCACAACTATGGAAACAGCGGCCTGACGATCGGTTCGGCCATCGTCGATAGCACGGGCGGCGCAAGTTCGCTGACGCTGGCCGGAACCGGGGTCACCAAACTCACGGGAGCAAATACCTTCACCGGTCCAACCTTGGTGCAAGGCGGCACGTTGGAAGTTGCGTCGGGTGCCGCCTTTGGCTCCGTCACCACCGTCAATAAAGGAGCCGTCCTGGCGGGCGACGGGACGTATGGGGCGCAAGTCACCGTGGCGGGCACGCTCGCCGCGGGAACCGCGGCGGGGAGCTCGACGGGCACGGTGAGCTTTTCAAACGGGCTTTCACTTACCGCGGGCGGTTCCATGTCCTGGCAACTGAATGCCAATTCGGTCACGGCGGGCGGTGGGGTTAGCGACTTGGCGCAGGTCAATGGCGGCACTTTCGCCCTCGCCAATGAAGTGCTGTTGAACATCGCGTTCGGCGGCACGGTCGATTTCGGCCAGGCGTTCTGGGATAGCTCCCGTGAGTGGTCGGTGGTCGATCTGAACGGCGCGACGGATGGCACCAGCGGCCGAACTTTCACCTTGGGCAGTCTTACAGGCGGGACGGGCAATTACGCAAACGAAGGAAGCTTCGCCATCGCCAATCGCAGCGGCGAGCAAGTGCTGACTTGGACGCCCAATGTGGTGCCGGAACCTTCCATCGGGCTTTTGTTCGCCAGTAGTGGTTTGGTTTGGTTGCGCCGCCGGCGTGCTTGAAGGCCATTTCCCTCCTATTCCTCCCGACTGTGAGGGTGATGGGGGTGGCAGTGTTTCCAGCAATGGGCGATCCGGCGGAAGTGGACAAACGCGGCTAACAGGAGCAACCACAGCTGCTGATAGCCACCCGGGTGCGGGGTCCACGCGTGGACGTTTTCTTCGCCGAATGAAAGCACACCGCTCAAAATAACCAGCGCGCCTACCAGCCAGATCACCACGTGTCGCCAGCGGAATAGCGGCACGAGACGGGGATCGCTGAAGCTGCTGAATGTCACCACCAGTAGGCCGACCACTTCGATGCCGATGGCCACCGGAAATGGCATCCAGCGGAAAAGCGACAGCGCTCCGGCCAGCGCAAGGGCATAGCCCAGCATGATGAGGGCGATGCGGGCCTTGCTCATGGGCCCGTGGGTGGCGTGCGTTTGCATACGCGAGGGGCTTTTCCCAAGTCTACCCCAGCTCGCCGGGCGAAACAATCAACCTTCTCCCAGTAGATCGGGACGGTTCGCCCGGGTGCGTTCGAGCGCTTTTTCGTGTTTCCACGCGGCGATTTTGCCGTGATGGCCCGAGAACAAGATGTCCGGCACCTTCATGCCACGGAATTCCACCGGTTTGGTGTAGGCGGGCGCTTCCAACAAATTCGGGTCGGCGAACGATTCCTCCTGATGCGATCTCTCGTCGCCAAGCGCTCCGGGCAAGAGGCGCACGATCGCGTCCGTCACCACCGCCGCGGCGATCGCGCCGTTGGTGAGCACGTAGTCGCCGATGGAAAGCTCCAGGTCGACGAGCGTTTCGATCACCCGGTGGTCGACGCCTTCGTAGTGCCCACACAGCAGGATGAGATGCGTTTCCTCCGCCAACTCACGGGCGAGCGCTTGTTTGAAAACTTTGCCCTGCGGAGTCATCAGGATCACCTTCGACTCCGGCGTGCGCAGTTGCTCGATCGCGGCGAAAATCGGCTCAGGCTTGAGCAACATGCCTTGCCCGCCGCCCGCGAGGTAATCGTCGGCCCGGCGGTGTTTGTCGGTCGTCCAATCACGCAGGTTGTGCGCCGCGATTTCCACGATCCCCGCTTTGCGGGCGCGTTGAATGATGCTCTCGCTTAAAGGGGCGAGGGCGATCTCGGGAAAGAGCGTGATGATGTCGATGCGCAACGGACAAGAGAGTCCGGATTCGAGAAACCAGAATCCAGCAAGAAACGCTCAGCGTTGGTTGAGCATCGCGATCAGGAGGATCGCTCCAACAGCGACGAGAACGACGAAAGCCACTTTCCACGGACTGATCGGGAAACGCGCGGAAGTCGTGCCGGTGACCGCGTTCACCACGCCTTGCCACGTTTTGCCGCGGTATTGGTAAGCGAGCAACCAGACCGGCGCGAGCAGGTGCTTGAACTTGCGATCCGAATACGCGGGCGAAATTTGCAGCCCTCGATAGGTATCGCCCGGCACCTCGCGGGCGCACATTTGTTCGAGCAAGCCGTGCATCGCGCCGAAGCCCCGGCGGGCGGCTTCGTCGAGAGGCACTTGATATTGCTCGACCTGCCAGCCGGAAACGTAGGCCGTTTCGTAGGGCGCGACGTCGTGCGTCGGGAAGGGCTCGATTTTCCGCAGCAGATCCGCGTTTAGACCACTGGAACCGGAAATCGCGATGTCATCGAACGACGTCGAAACATGGCCGCTGGCGGGCGACCACCGCACGCGGCGTTCCTGGCGAGTGATTTCGCGGCCATTGGCGTCGCGATCGGTCACGGTGACCCAATAATACTCGCCGCTTTCTGCCGTCCACGGGCACTCGGCGTTCGCGTCGAACGTCCAGTAAGGCAGGTAAACCCGGTTCATCCGGTCGACGAGATTACGTCGCTTCAGATCGTTCGGCGCGAACCATCGCGAACCGAGAAAGCGTTTCAACGCGTGATACGCCTGCTCTTTGGAAACCTGTGCCGGCAGCACCGACTCTGGCCGGATCGGCGCGGCAATGTCAGTGTAATCAAGCAACTCGGGCGAACCGCAGAAATCGCAATGCTGCGCAACCGTTTCGCCGCTGCGCACCAGCACCGCGTGGCAATGCGTGCATTGGACGTGGCGCACGGACATGTCCACGCGGGAAGCGTCTTGTCCGAGTTCGGCGAGTTTTTGATCGAGGTCGTGTTCGACCACCGCGCCCGGCATTGGCGGCGGACCGACGCGGTCAAAGGTCGTGCCGCAATATGGGCAAACGAGTTGCTTTTTCGCCGGGTCCCATTCGCCCTTGCCGCCGCATTCGGGGCAAGCGTGGCGATCCAGCGAACGCACCTCCGCGGCCGATCCGCGAGGGCGCGGCGGCGGCACGGTTTTGCCCGGCACCTCGATCGGCGGCTCCACGGCGTCAGTGGGCGAGGAAGGCATCGAGCGCGGCGCGGGTCACCCGATAGGTGGAACCGATCTTCTTGGCGGTCAGATTGCCCGAGGTGATTTCTTCCATCACGTCCGCTTCCGACACACCCAGAATTCGCGCGACCGACGCCGGGTCGAGAATGTCGGGATTCGGTTGCACGGCGCTCGCGCCCGGAACCGGCGGAGGAGTCGCCGGAGTGCCACCCGTGGTGAGATTGCTTTGCTTCATCAATTCCTGCGCGACGGCGAAACCGACCGCGAGTTCGGACGCCGCGCCGGCCGCGCCCGCGCCGCCGGGTTGGGCGAGACCCTGGCCCATCTGGTATTTCACGTAATCGTTGAGATTGCCGATGGCCGACATCGCCGAGCGCTTGTCGATCGCTTCCTCGACTTCGGGCGGAACGGAAACGTTCTCGACGATGAAGCTCGCCAGCTCGATGCCGTATTTGACCGAGATGACCGGATTGATCAGCGGCAGCAAGGCGTCGCCGAGGTCGGTGTAGCGCGTCGCCACGTCGAACACTGGGACTTTCGCGCTCGCAAGCGCGTCGGAGAAGATGCTGACGATGCGCGACCGCATGGTGTCGGCGAATTCATCGACGCGGAAGTCGTGATCGGAGCCAGCGACTTCCTTGAGGAACGTCTGCACGTTCACGACCTTGAAATCGTAGGTGCCGAAAGCCCGCGCCCGGACGATGCCGAGGTCCTGATCGCGCAGCATGATCGGATTCGCCGTGCCCCATTTTTGGCCGGTGAAGAGGCGGGTGTTGACGAAATAGACGTCGGCCTTGAACGGACTCTGGAAGCCGTATTTCCACCCTTGGAGACGGGTGAGGACGGGGATGTTATCGGTCGTCAGCGTGTGTTTGCCCGGCCCGAAGGTGTCGCCGAACTGGCCGAGGTAGACGAACTGCACCGTCTGGCTTTCGCGGACGATGAGCTGCGCGCCGTTCTTGATCGCCTTGTCGTCGTCGGGGAAGCGCCAAGCGATCGTGTCCCGGCTGTCGTCCTGCCACTCAATGATTTCGAGCAACTCGCCTTTGATAAAATCCATCAAGCCCATGGTCGTCGGTAGTTGAAAATTCGCCTGACACGCTCGTCGCCGGGACGCGTCGAAGCAATCGGAATCGTGTAGGGAAATTGCAACCGCAACTCTTTCTTGAAATGGGAAGAGTGGCACTTTAGTGTCACTTTATGAAAACCGAGCTGGCAACCACTCTCAAACGGGAAACCACTCGCATCCTCACCGAATTGGCGGAAAAAAAGAATCCCGTGCTCATCACTCAGCACGGTCTTCCCGCCGCTTATCTAGTGGATGTGGATGAGTATGAAGCTCTGCAGAACAAAATTGCGGTGCTGGAGATTATTGCCCGGGGAGAGAAGGCCGCCGCGGAAGGCCGCACGCTCACTCACGAAGCTGCCCAAAAACGCATGGCCCGATGGCTCGAGTAACTTGGACTGATTCCGCGCTGTCTGACTTGGAAGCGATCGCGGACTACATCGCTTTGGATGATCCGAAAGCCGCAGGTCGTTTGGCTAAAAAGGTTTTTATGCGCGTTGGTCAGCTCCGCCACTTTCCAGAGACAGGCTCGTTCATCCCGGAATTGCGGCCTATGAAGATGCACCGGCAAGTCATCATTCGTCCGTGCCGCGTTTTCTATCGCTACGACTCCTCTAGCCAAATGGTTTTGATTGTCGGGGTCATGCGTAGCGAACGCTTATTCCGAATCGAATTCCTGGAGCGCGATTGAACCAAAAAAGGACCGCCTGTGACAGCGGTCCTCTTTATTTGGAATCTAAACTTGAGGATTTCGCGGCAACGCGGGCTCAATCCTCCTCGTCCTTCGCGCCTTTCACGCGGACTTTGCCGCGGAGCTTGGCTTCGATGAAGGCGTCGATTTCGCCATCCATCACGTTTTGGATGTTGCCGGTTTCCTCGCCGGTGCGGAGGTCGAGCACCTTCTGGTATGGCTGGAAAACGTAAGAACGGATCTGGTTGCCCCAGGAGATGTCGCCCTTTTCACCGTAGGCGCGTTCGGACTCGGCCTTCTGCTTGTCTTCTTCGATTTGATAGAGCTTCGATTTGAGGATCTCGTAGGCGAGTTCGCGGTTCTGGCCTTGCGAGCGCGCGGCGGTCGAGCGGATCAGGATGCCGGTCGGAAGGTGGCGCAGCAAGACAGCGGTCTCGACCTTGTTGACGTTCTGGCCGCCCTTGCCGCCGGAACGGGTGGTCGTGATCTCGATGTCCTTCTCGTTGATCTCGATCTTGATCTCCTTGGAGACCTCGGGAGTGGCATCGACGGAGCTGAAGGAAGTGTGGCGTTTGCCCGCGGAGTCGAACGGCGAAATGCGGACCAGACGATGCACCCCACGTTCGTTCTTCAGGTAGCCGTAGGCATACTCGCCGGTGATCTTGAGCGTGGCGCTGCGCAGGCCCGCGCCGTCGCCATCCTGCCAGTCCATCGTTTCCACGGCGAAGCCTTTGCTCTCGGCCCAGCGCGTGTACATGCGGTGGAGCATCTGAGCCCAGTCGCAGGCTTCGGTACCGCCGGCGCCAGCCTGGATCACCAGGTAGCACGGGGAGGCGTCGGCCGGTTGGTTGAGCAGGGTGAGCAGTTCGTACGCGGCGAGATCTTTGTCGAGCGAGCCGAACTCGGCGATCGCTTCGCCCGCCATCTCGTTGTCGTCGTATTCCTTGGCGAGCGCGATGCCTTCTTCGATGTCGTCGATGCGCTTTTCGAGTTTAAGGAACGCCTCGAGCTTCTTTTTCAGTGCGGCGGCTTTGGAACTCACGGACTTTGCCTTGTCGGCATCGGTCCAGAAATCCGGCGAGCCCATCGCTTCTTCGAGCGTGGCGATCTCGTACTCCAGGGCGGGGACGTCAAAGATACCTCCTGAGCTTCGACAGACGGCTTTTCAAGCCATCGACGTCGAGCGTCAAGAGGTCGGCGGTGTGGGCTGCGGACATGGTGGGGCCGGAAGAAGAACGGCGGAACCCGCCGGAAAGCAAGAGCCGAACATCAGCTTTCGCCCGCCGCCCGTCTGAGTTCTTCGACGAAAGCGAGCACGCGCGGGGGAATCTCCCGCCCGGCGGGCAATCCAGCCGCGACCTGGATGGGCGTTGCCACTTCCTCCAACGGCCGCAAGGCGAGCCGGCGACCGCTTTCCACCCGGCTGGTTTCCACGACGAGCGCCACCCCCAAGCCGCCTTCGACCGCGGCACTGAGACTCGAAATGCCGTCGTATTCTCCCGCGACCTTCGCCTGCACGCCGTTTGTCCGGAAAAATCCCGTCACGAAATCCCAGTAGTCCGGGTAATGCTCGCGGTCGAAAAGTAGCAGCCGCACGCCATCGAGTTCTTTTACGGAAATCCGTTCTTTCGCCGCGAGGGGATGGCTTGTGGGCAAAAGGACGCGCCACGTGAATTCTCGTAGTGGCTCCCAGCGGACTCGATCGCTCTCGCATGGCACCGCGAGAATCAGATCGAGTTTTTCCTCCGCCAGTCCGGCCCGCATTTCCAAGCCCGATTGGTCGTAGAGACTGATGCGCACGCGTTCGTGGAGTTGGGAAAAGCGCTCGATCGCCACCGACAAGAAATCCGCTGCCAGCGACGGCGAGTAACCGATTCGCAACGGCTGGCACGACGCCTCGGCGCGGACTTTGGCGACCATACCGTCGCAGAATTTTAGCAGCTTCGTCACTTCGCCGCGCAGGATTTCGCCGGCGGGCGTCAGGTTCACGGAATGCGCGCCACGGGTGAAAAGTGACACCTCGAGTTCTTCCTCTAGCGCTTTGATCTGACGGCTCAACGCCGGTTGCGTCAGCCGCAGCGTTTTCGCCGCGCCGGTGATGCTGCCCGCTTCCGCCGTGGCCGCAAAGGCCCGCAATTGCCGGAGTTCCATGGGGCGAGGGTCATCGGTCAACGGACAGCGGTCAACGGGAGAAGAGAGCCGCCGGGCTCTTCCCGCTGGCCCATGCCAAATGACCGATGACCAAATCGCATGCTCAGCCTGCGGAGCGGGCATTATCCAAAACCCGCCATTCCGGTAAGGTGAACGCATGACAACGAACCCAACGCTCACGCTTCGACGCAGTGCGGAACGCGGCCACGCCAACCATGGCTGGCTGGACAGCTACCACACCTTTTCCTTCGCCGATTACTACGATCCCGCGCACATGGGCTTCCGTTCGTTGCGTGTGATCAACGACGACCAAATCGCGGCTGGCGGTGGTTTCCCGAGCCATCCGCATCGCGATATGGAAATCTTTTCCTACCTGCTCGGCGGCAAGCTCGCCCACCAGGATTCGATGGGCAACAAGCGCGTGCTCGAGCCCGGCCAAGTCCAACTCATGAGCGCGGGCACCGGCGTGCTTCATTCCGAGTTCAATCCGTCGACCACGGAAAAAGCCCACCTGTTGCAAATCTGGATCACGCCCCGCCAGCGCGGCCTAACACCCGGCTACACCGAGTGGCAACCGGCGCCCGGCAGCGAAAACGAAGCCAAGGTGCTGGTGATTTCGCCGGATGGCCGGGAAAACTCCGCCATCATCCATCAGGACGCCGACGTCTGGCGCGTCCGCCTGCAACCGGGCGAATCGATCACGCACTCTCTTCCGCAGGGTCACGGCTTATGGCTGCACGTGGCGAAAGGCGCGGGCTCGCTCAACGGAGCCGTTTTGGCTGCGGGCGATGCCGCCTCTTCCGAGGACGAAGGCGAGTTCACGATCACAGCTACTGACGAACCGCTCGAAGCCCTGCTTTTTGACATCGCCTGAATCCGTGCTTTCTAACACCCGAAACCGAAACCAACCCCACAGACATCCAATGAATCCCACCCTCCTCATCGGCACCACGTTGATCGCCCTCGGCCTCGTCGCCTGCAAGAATCCCGCCGATAAAACCGCGGACGCTTCCGTCAAAGAGGCCGTCGCCAAAAGCGATTCCGGCCCGCAAGACGGCGTCAAGTACGCGTTCACCGAGCAATCGAAGATCGGTTTCGTCGGCTCGAAAGTTACCGGCAGTCACAACGGCGGCTTCAAAAAGTTCACCGGCTATTTCACCGTCAAGGATGGCAAGCCCGTCGGCAACGAACACAAGGTCGTCATCGACATGGGTTCGACCTGGTCCGACGCCGAAAAGCTGACCGGCCACTTGAAATCCCCGGATTTCTTCGACGTGGAAAAGCATCCGAAAGCGACCTTCGATGTGACCGAGCTGAAGGAAAACTCGCCGGGCAACTACACCGTTTCCGGCAACTTCAGCCTGCACGGCGTGGAAAAGAACATCTCGTTCCCCGCGATCGTTTCCCAGAACGGCGACGCCGTCACCATCGACGCCAAGTTCGACATCAACCGCAAGGACTTCGGCATCAACTACCCGGGCAAGGTCGACGATTTGATCCGCGATGAAGTCGTCATCGAGCTCGACCTCGAAGCCAAACCGCAGTCCTGAATTCCCAACTTTTCTCACCATGAGCACACCTGATCTCACCCAACGTCCACCGCGCAGCCCGCGAGTCCGCCTTGGCGGCTACGTCATTCTGCCGCGCATGCTCGACAAGGGCCGCGCGGAACTCGCCGGCAAGAACGGCGACTACCATTTCGCCTGCCCGCTCGATCAACGCTTCCTCACTTTCGTCGGCATTGATCCGGAAGCGCTGAAGGAGCAATTGAAGGCGGGCAAAGGCGACGGCGAGATCCTTGCCTGGATCGAGGAAAACGCGGCGGTCAAGCGCACGCCGTGGGAAATCAAGCAGTGGTCGGACTATGTCGAGCAACGCGGCCCGGGCAGCGACATCGACACCATCGAGTTTTTCGTCAGTCTCTTCAAAGGTACTGCTCCGCAACGCGCGGACATCCACGGCTGGTTCGATCTACTCGACCTCGACGACTACGTCAGCTTCGGCGGTAAAGCCTAAGCGGATTGGAAAAGGAGGCCGTCCTGCGGGGCGGCCTCAATTCGTATTCGCCCGGGGTGGCGTTTGATGTTAGGATTCCGCAGTCCCTACCGCTTGAATACCTTACGTTCCATTCGCCATCTTGCTCTGCTCGTCCTGTCGTCGGCTGCTTTCGTTTCCTGCGGTCCGACCGGCAGCCTAATGCCGCATCCCACGCCGCGCCGGGCCGAGGCCGTGCTTTACCAATGGCATGACGATGGCGGACCGGGAAAAGTGGCGATCAAGATCAATTTGCGAACGCAAATGGCCACTTACACCCGCGGGGGGCGTGACATCGGCTGGTCTTATGTGGCTACCGGCAAAGAAGGCTACGGCACCGCCGCCGGCCGCTACTCTATTACCGAGAAAATCGTCGACAAGTATTCGAACAAGTACGGCTGGATCGAAGACGAATATGGCAATGTGGTCGACGACGACGCATCACCCGGCGACCGCGTGCCGTCCGGCTGTCGTTATGTCGCTGCACCGATGCCCTACTGGATGCGCCTGACTTCCTACGGCGTCGGCATGCACGCCGGGATCATCCCACAACCGGGCGAACCGGCCTCGCATGGGTGCATCCGGTTGCCGAAACCGTTCGCCCCGCAGTTGTTCGAAGTCGTTCAAGTGGGGACGCCGGTGACGATCACGTATTGAAGAAATTGTCGCCGATTTCCTCTGGCGGAATCGTGAATCCGGTTGAAGGGTGCCAGCCGCCATGAACGTTCAACCCATTCCAGAAGGCTACCACACGCTCACCCCATCGCTCACCGTGCGCGGTGGTGCCGAGGCCATCGAGTTCTACAAGAACGCGTTCGGCGCGAAGGAACTCTTCCGCCTCGACGCGCCCAACGGCAAGCTGATGCACGCCGAAATCCAGATCGGCGACTCGCGTCTGATGCTGGCCGATGAATCGCCCGAGTGGGGCAACTTCGCTCCCGAGCCGGGCAAGGGTGCCTGTTACGTGCTTTACGTCCAGGACTGCGATGCCGTTTTCAAACAAGCCGTCGATGCCGGTGCCACCGCCACCTGCGAACCGGCCGAGATGTTTTGGGGCGATCGCAGTGGCAACGTCACCGATCCGTTCGGCTATCGCTGGATGATCGCCACGCACGTGCGCGACGTCTCGCCCGAGGAAATCGCCGAAGCGGCGAAAAATTTCACCGGCTGCGACCAAGCGAAGTAAGCCGGAGCGCCGCTTGCCAAGCGGCATGATGGGGGCTGGTGGCATCCGTGCCGCCTCTCTTCTCAAGCTCGACTCCTAATCCGCTCGATCGCCCACGCCGCGTGTTCGGCGATCAGCGGATCGGAGTCGGCAGCGGCTCTTTCCAACGCGGGCAAATCGTCCGCAGTGCCCGTGTTTCCCAGCGCGACACAAACGTTTCGCAGGAAACGCGGGCGCTTGATGCGTTTCACCGGCGATTTCGCAAACGTTGTCCGAAAGGCTTCGTCGTCCATCGCGAGGAAATCGCGCAGCTCGTGCCGGAAAATCTCTTCCCGTGCGTGAAATTTCGCCTCGCGGGAAACGACGGCGAATTTGTTCCACGGACATACTTCCAAGCATTCGTCGCAGCCGTAGATGCGGTTGCCGATCGCCCCGCGGAATTCCTCGGGAATCGCGCCTTTGTTCTCGATCGTGAGGTAGGAAACGCAACGTCGCGCATCGACGCGATGCGGCGCGGTGATCGCGCCGGTCGGGCAAGCCGTGACGCAACGAACGCACTTGCCGCAGTGATCGCCGAAGGGCACGTCGGGCGAAAGATCGAGCGTGGTCAGCAGTTCGGCGAGGAACAGCCACGGGCCGAAATGGCGATGGATCTGCACGGTCGACTTGCCACTCCAGCCGAGGCCGGAGTCGGTGGCGAAGTCGCGTTCCAGCACCGGGCCGGTATCGACGTAGTAACGCTGCGTGCCGCCGAGTTTCATCAACTCGGCATCGAACTCTTTCAGCTTCTTTTCGATCAGATCGTGGTAGTCCTCGCTCCACGCGTAACGAGCGAAACGATAGCGATCCTGGCCGTCGGCAAACGGACTCCGGCCGGGGTAGTAGTTCAGTCCGAGGCAAATCACCGACCGGCAACCGGGCAACACTTCGCGTGGATCGCAGCGACGGTGCGGCGTTTTTTCCAGCCACGCCATTTCGCCGTTGCAGCCGTCGTCGAGCCACTGGCGGAACGAGTCCGCGTGTGTGGCCTCTTTCGCCGTGGCGATTCGGCAATCGTCGAAGCCCAGCTCACGGGCGATGCGCTTGATCTCGTCGATCACGGCGGAGGAATCTTTAGCCGCAAAAAGGCGCAAAAGGGGTAAAAATTAGAAGCGCGTCATTCGCGGTTCTTTTTAGTCCACCGCTCAATGGCCAAACGAATGCCGGCGGCTTTGTGCAGAGTTTCCTGGTATTCGAGCTCGGGATCCGAGTCGGCGACGATGCCGCCGCCGACGTCGTAGCATAACGATTCGCCGCGACGGACGAGCGTGCGGATGGCGATGTTGAAACTGGCCTCGCCATCGAAGCCGAGCCAACCGATCGCGCCGCAATAAAGCTCACGCGGCCGAGTTTCGAGCGTGTCGATGATTTCCATCGCCCGCTTTTTCGGCGCGCCGGTGATGCTGCCGCCCGGATGGCAGGCCGCGAGCGCGTCGAGTGCGTCGATTTCCGGGCGAAGCGTGCCGATGACGGTCGAGACGAGGTGGTGGACTTGTTCGAGCGATTCGAGCTTCAGCATTTCCGCGACTTGCACGCTGCCGAATTCGCACACTTGGCCGAGGTCGTTGCGCAGCAGGTCGGTGATCATCACCAGTTCGGAGATTTCTTTCGCGGAGGTTTGGAGCTCATAGGCGGACCGGCGGTCGGCTTCGGAGTCGGCATGCCGCGGCCTGGTGCCTTTGATCGGGCGGGTTTCGATAGTTTGACCGGAGATGCGGAGAAACGTCTCGGGGGAGGAACAAAGCACCTCCGTTTCACCGAGCGCCAGCCAGGCGGCCATCGGCGCGGGGGAGGCTTCGCGCAGGCGTTCGTAGAGCGGAAACAACGAGCCGCCCGTGACTGGCGCGGTGAATTGCTGCGAAAGATTGACCTGATAAATGTCGCCCGCCGCGATCCATTCCTGCGCCCGGCGGACGGCGGTGAGATAGGCGTCGTGCGACATCCCGGCGACGAATGGGTCGACCGCGACCGGCTGCGGTTCAAGCTCGCGCAATTCGGCGGAAAGCGTGCCCGTTTCCCACCACTCGCCGCGGTCGTGGGCATAGACGATCATTTCGGGAAACACCCCGAAGACGAATCGCCCGTCGTAGCCGATCCACCCGCACAAACCGCCCGAGGGCAGGCCGAGATCCGTTTCGACCCGCTGATGAGAGGCCAGTTCGTCGCGCAAGCGCTGGCGATCGGCCGGATCGTGGAAATTGCCTTCAAGCAGGCGCTCCGGTCGCGCGGCAATCACCGAAACCGGCACGGGCGCGCTGGAGGGCAGGTTTCCCGCCGTGTCGAAAAACACCAACTCGCCAAGATGGGCCAGGCGGGCAGCCACCTCAACCGGCGTCAACCCGTCGAGCCGGGGCTGGCGGTGAATGAGTGAGCACGTCTGCGGCGCGGGCATGACGAGGGGGAAGAAAGGGCCCCCGGCCGCTGCTGGCAAGCGGATGGTTCTTCAAAGCGGCCGGCGGGTTGACACGCCCGGGGCGCTTTCGCAGTGTGCCCACGATGGCCACGAGTTCCCCCGTCAGCTCGGAAACTCCCCGCACGCTGGTATTCCGCCTCGCGTGTTGGGGTTGCGGGCTTGTGGCGTTCGGACAAGTTCTCACGGCGGCCGTCGCCTTGGCCGCGCGCATGGAAAAATCCCGCCAGGTCGTCGTGGTGGAATCAAAAGCGCCGCCCGCGCCGCCGGTCGCGATTACGCCGATCACTCCGCCCTCAATCGCTCCCGTCCCCCGGATTTCCGAGAGGACCGTGGAAGCGCCCGCTGTCGAACAGCCGGAGATTCCCGCCGCTCGTCCGCCCGTCGCTCCAATGGTTCGTTCGATGGCACCGACGCCGCTCGCTACCCCGCCGATTGCGGATCCGGTGGTGGAGAAACTGGTCACCGAAGCGCGCAAATTCCGCGTCGCCGAGGACATGGCGAACGCGATCGTGAAGCTGGAAGAAGCCCGCTCGAAAGCCCCGGGCGATCCAAACATCGAATACGAGCTCGGCCTGGTGCATGAAGCGATGGGCGTCTTCGACACCGCCTCCGCGCATTACGAAAAAGTGTTCCAAATGGGCACCATCAAAGCGGGCGCCCTTTACGAGTTGGCGGCCAACAAGTTGCGCGACGGTCTCGGCCAGACCGAAACCATGCGCGGGCAGCTTTCGCTCGGTCGCATCCGGATTTTCAAAGACGCCCACTTTACCGAAGGCGAACGCGTGGTGGTGACCGTCCCGGTGCAAGCCGCGCCTGGAGTGAAAGTTTCGCCCGACGATTTCAGCGTGACGGTGCGGTTTTTCGATACCTTGCGAGGTCGTGAAATCGTGCCCCGCTCGGACGACAGCTCGCGTGCCGAATACCAATGGGCAACCGGAGACATCGACTGGGCGGGCGGTGAGGAACTGCTGCGCGTGACCTACATTTTGCCGAAGCAAAGCAACGTGCAGTCGCATCTCTTCGGGGAACGCTCCCACTACGGTCAGGTCGTGGAACTGACGTATAAAAACGACGTGATCGACGTTCAGGCCTGGCCACGCGATCTGGCGGCAAAAATCCAGCAACCGCCCACGGCGCAGCCGCGTCCGCAACAACAACCGGACGACTTGCCGCCGGAATTCCTCAATCAGGACACCTTGCCGCCCGACTTCAACCCGGGCGCACCGTTGCTGCCGACCAAGCCTTCCCGTTGACCTCCGTTTCGCCCGCATGGATGCCGCACCCGACGATCTTCGCCTTGGCGATTACCACCTCCAGGAATTGCTGGCGGAAACACCTGCTGCGCGCACCTGGCTGGCGGAACAGGTTTCCGTGCGGCGGCCCGTATTGATTGATCAACTGCTGGTCGATGACGTCGCCACACGTTCCGCGTTCCTTGCCGATGTCCGGGCGAAAGCCTCCGTCGATCACCCGTTGATCGGCTCGGTCTTCCAAGCCGTCGCGGATTCCACCGGCTGCTATTTCGCCCGCGAACGTTTGCGCGGGGCGACTTTGGCGGAACACGCCCGGCGCGGCGATCGGGTGAAGCCGGTCGTTCTCGCCCACGCGCTGCGCCGCATCGCCGAAGCGAATCTGCACCTCGAAAACCGTCGGCTCGCCACGCTGCCGCTGGATCTTGGCGCAATCCACCTCGACGAACATGGCGTCACCCGGCTGGTCAATTTGGCCACGGCCGGCGAACGCGCGGCCGATCAATCGCACCGCGACATCGCCGCTCTGGGGGCCGCGCTGCCCGCTTTCCTTTCGCCCGATGCGACGGGCACGACACGCTTACTCACCTTGTTCGGTTGGATGCGTGGGGAGGGCTTGGAACGGTCGCTCGATTGGACGCAGGTGCGCGATTACGCCACGCAAATCGAAGCTCAATTGGCGAAGCCCGCGGGTCGTGCGCGACGAAAAAGCAAAGCGCCGTGGGCGATCGTCGCGGTCGCTGGTTTGCTCGTCGCGGGCGGTGTAACCGCCTTTTTCCTGCAATCGCCAAAGCCGGCGAAAACGAAGCCCGCACCGAAATCCACCGCGCCGGAAACGATCACGGTGAAAGCCGGCGAATATCCCACGCCGGATGGCTTGAAGGAAAAATTACCCGCCTTCGAGATCGGCGCGCATGAGGTCACGATCGGCCAATATGCGGCGTTTCTCGATGCGCTTGCCGTGCTCGCGCGCGAGGGCCGGGACAAGACCTTCGACGACGCTTCACAACCGGCCGATAAAGCCAGTCACGAGCCGGACGACTGGGCGAACCTCTTCACCGCGGCGAAAGCGAACGGCGTTTGGCAAAATCGGCTCGTCGGTTTGGACTCGCCCGTGGTGGGGGTCGATTGGTGGGATGCCGCCGCCTATTGCGAATGGGCGCAAGGACGTTTGCCCACGCAGGAGGAATGGTTTGCCGCGTTGAATGCTTCGACCGATCAACCGGCGGCGCTCAAACCGTCGAACTGGTTCCCAGTGACCGCCGACACGCCCGACCGTGCTCCGAATGGTCTGCAAGGCATGGCCGGTTCGGTCGCCGAATGGACGAGCAGTTTATCGGTCAACTCATCCAACCCGATGGGCGAAAAACTGTGGGTGATCATCGGCGGTTCCTACCTCAAACCGGCCAATGGAGCGCTTGCCCGCGAGTGGGTGGAAGATCGGGGAGTGAGACGGCCGGATGTCGGGTTTCGGGTGGTGAAGTAAGTTGCGAGCAAAACATGGCCGACGTCTTCACGCCCGAGAAACGTTCCGAGGTCATGTCCCGCATCCGCGGCGGCAATACCAAGCCGGAGCTCATCGTCCGCTCGCTGCTGCATCGCGCGGGCTACCGCTTCACCGTCAACGGCCCGCTCAACCGTAGCCTGCCCGGGCGACCCGGTCCTGCCGAAGTACCGCACCGTGATCTTCGTCCACGGCTGCTTCTGGCACGGCCACGAGCAGTGCTCCGATTTCCGTCTGCCGAAAAGCCGCATCGATTGGTGGTCCGCCAAGATCGCCGGCAACCAAGCCCGCGACCTCCGCGTCGAAGCCTCCCTCCGCGCCATGGGCTGGCACGTCGTCACCATCTGGGCCTGCGCGGTGAAAACCAAGGCGGCACGTGCATGGCTGGCGGGAAGATTGACGACGCTCATCGGCCGTTGAGCCGGTCGATGGGTGCCAATGTCACGGCCACTTGACTGGGCAGATCGATTCCGGGAGCGAGTTTGCCGACAAGGCATCTGGCTGCCGAGTAGGTGGGTCTGTCGGCGATGTGTTCGTGCCAGCCGTTCTCATCGATACCATACACGCCGTAACATGGTTTGCTCCATTCCGGGTCAAACGGATCATCCCCGGGCGCGAATGCTTCGATATCGCCGCTTGCGCGGCATTGCCGGACGGTTTGGATGCGCAGTTTTTGAAATTCGGCAAATGCCATGGGGTGTGCGCCACTTACGTCCAACGCAAGGGGAAGCGCGTCATCGACCCACACGGGCAGACGCAGTTCCATCGCGACTTTCAAACAATCCGATTCGTCGAATGCGGTCATCGATTCCGCACTCCGCACTTTGAGGCAAGCGATACCAAAATGGTCTTCGAGGAAATAGGGCCAGCATTCGCCCAGTTCCTCGAACGCGACGTGTGCGCAGGCCCAGCCTTCAAAGAGTATACCGATGCGCATGGTCTCCCGCATCAGCTGGTCGTAGCCGTGGTAGCACTCGCTTAAATTGAGCGACGAATCGGCCGCAGCGGCCGCATCGCAGGCGCTCCTGAGGGAGGTTGCCGCGGCAAGGATGGCCGCAGGGTCGAGATCTTGGACCAATCCATTCATTGGTCATATGGTCGGGTTAGAGAGCCGCTTTCCTGCTTCGTTTTCCTGCTGATGGCTGGCACCGTTCTCCCATGGCCTCGGGCAAACGATGGACACGTGACGAGTTGCTTGTGGCGCTGAATCTCTATCACAAGCTCTCCTTCGGGCAGATGGATGCGCGCACTCCGGTCATCGTCGCGCTTGCCGAGAAGTTGGGTCGCACGCCGGGCAGTTTGGCGATGAAGCTCGGCAATCTGGCGTCGCTCGATCCGGCCCTCCAACTTCGTGGCATCAAGGGACTTCCGGGTGCCAGCAACCTCGACCGGAGCATGTGGCGGGAGTTTCACAAGAACCTCAACGAAGCGGCGCCGGCCAGCGAAGAAGCCCTGCGCAAACTCATCGGTGCCGGGGAGTCCGACGCGATGGAAATTGTTCCGCACAAGGGCTTCCAGATCCGCAGGCGCGGCCTTGATGAAATCACCGAGAAAACCGCGCTGGTGAAGCAGAGGCGTGGACAGGATTACTTCCGAAACGCCGTGGTGAACAACTTTGGCGGTAGGTGTGGCGTCACACAGCTTGCGATCCGGGAACTGCTCGTCGCCTCCCACATTCTTCCATGGAGCTGTCATCCCGCCGAGCGCCTGAATGTTCGAAACGGTCTTTGCCTCTCCCGCCTTCACGACGCGGCCTTCGACCAAGGTCTGATCGCTTTCGACGAGGAATTGCGGTTGCTTCTCTCTCCCGGCCTGAAAGCCGCCCTGCCGCAAAAGACGGTGGCGGAAAACTTTGGTGCTTACGAAAAGCAGCCCCTGACCTTGCCGACCGACTCGGCTTTGCCTGAAGCCACCTTCCTCGCCGAGCACCGGATGAAGACCTTTCGGAAGAAGTGAACGCATCGCCGCATCATGGAGGGGATGGCAGAATGCTTCGACAGCCTATGAGTATCATTTTTCCCCTGATTTTGGCGGGGAGAGGCGGCTCTTTGCTGGTTTCGGCCGATTTGAGGAGTTCCGCGCGGCAGGCTGAATCCGCGTCCCATCGGGACGCCTCATCAAAGCCCGGGGTGGAACCCCGGGGCCGTGCCGATTGAAATGCGTGGCGTCCTGAAAGGACGCTTCATGCGAATCTGGACATATGTTGTCCTCGCGCATGCCCCAATCTCTGTCGCGCCTTCTCGTTCACGTCGTCTTCTCGACCAAGCGCCGCGAACCATGGCTCGACAGCGCTTTCCGGCCGCCGCTTTTCGCCTACATGGCGGCGGTCGGCCGAGATCTCGGCTGCGAGGTCTTCCGCGTCGGTGGCGTGGCGGACCACGTCCATCTCGCGGTCGATCTGAGCCGGACGGTCACGACCGCGGACTTCGTCAAGAAAGTGAAGCAGACGAGCAACGTTTGGCTGAAGCGGCGGTCGGTGCGGCATTCCGGCTTCGAGTGGCAGGCGGGTTACGGGGTGTTTTCGCTCGGCCAGTCCCAGCTTTCAAAGCTCACCGATTACATCGACCGGCAGGAGGAGCACCATCATCGGCTTTCGTTCCAAGACGAATACCTCGGGTTGCTGGCCAAATACGGGGTCACGCCGGACGAGCGTTACCTTTGGGATTGATCCGGCCGCGCCCCGCATGAGGCGTCCCTTCAGGACGCGGCCAATTGCAACGGTCGATGCCCCGGGGATTTTCCCCGGGCTTTGATGAGGCGTCCTTGCAGGACGCGATCCCTTTCAACCGGCGCGGTCCCGGGGTTTCACCCCGGGCTTTGATGAGGCGTCCCGTTGGGACGCGGAAAGAAGGGGGACGGAATGCAAAAAAGCACCCGGTCGCCCGGGTGCTTTTTGAGAAAGAAACGGGACAGGAATGTCCCTACTCCTTGGGTTACGCGTGATACTCCTGGATGCTCTGGACCGTGAGGTCGCGTTGCTTGAGCGAGCGGATGGCCTCCACCGAGGCCTCGGCGGCGGCGAGGTTGGTGGCGTGGGAGATCTTGTTGGCGATGGCACCGGCGCGGATCTTCACCTCGTCCTCGCGGGACTCGTGGCTGCTCGGGGTGTTGATGACGAAGTGGATGTCGCCGTTCTTCATCGCGTCGATCACCGTTGGGCGAGCCTGCTCATAGAGCTTGTAGAGCCGCTTGCACGGGATGCCTTCCTCGGTGAGGCGGGCCTGCGTGCCACCGGTCGAGTAGATCTCGAAGCCGAGTTCCACCAGATCGCGGGCGACGGCGACGGCGCGGTCCTTGTCGCGATCGGCGACGGAGAGGAAGACGTTGCCCTTGGTCGGCAGCGGGTTGAACGCGCTGATCTGCGACTTGGCGTAGGCCATGCCACGGTCGGCGTCGATGCCCATGACTTCGCCGGTCGAGCGCATTTCCGGGCCGAGCACGATGTCGATGCCGGGGAAACGGTTCCACGGGAACACGGCTTCTTTCACGCAGTAGTGCGGCGGGATGATCGTTTCGGTGAAGCCGAGTTCGTCGAGCGTCTTGCCGACCATGATCTTCGCGGCGAGCTTGGCCAGCGACACACCGATCGCCTTCGAAACGAATGGCACGGTGCGCGAGGCGCGCGGATTGACCTCGATGACGTAGAGCTGTTCGTCCTTCACGGCGAACTGGATGTTCATCAGGCCTTTGACGTTGAGTTCGCGGGCGAGGTCCTTGGCGGCGCGGGTGATCTCGGCCTTGATCGGCTCCGAGAGCGAGAACGCGGGGATCACGCAGGCGGAGTCGCCGGAGTGGATGCCGGCCTGCTCGATGTGCTGCATGATCGCGCCGACGACCGCTTGCTTGCCGTCGGAAATGCAGTCGACGTCGACTTCGGTCGCGCCGTCGAGGAAGCGGTCGACGAGCACCGGGCGGGATGGCGACGCGGTGACGGCTTCGCGCATGTAGCGGCGGAGTTCTTCTTCGCAGTAAACGATCATCATCGCGCGACCGCCGAGCACGAACGACGGGCGGACGAGCACCGGGTAGCCGATGCGTTCGGCGGTGGCGACGGCTTCCGCTTCGTTGGTCGCGGTGCCGGCTTCGGCTTGCTTCAGGCCGATGCGGTCGAGCAGGGCGGAGAAGTGCTTGCGGTCTTCGGCGAGCTCGATGCTTTCCGGCGAGGTGCCGATGATCGGAACGCCGTGGCGCTTGAGATCGGCGGCGAGGTTGAGCGGCGTTTGGCCGCCGAACTGCACGATCACGCCCTCCGGTTGTTCCTGGTCGCAGATGTTGAGAACGTCTTCGAGGGTGAGCGGTTCGAAGAACAGTTTGTCCGAAGTATCGTAGTCGGTCGAAACGGTCTCCGGGTTGGAGTTCACCATGATCGTCTCGTAGCCGAGTTCCTTCAGCGCGAAGGCGGCGTGGACGCAGCAGTAGTCGAATTCGATGCCTTGGCCGATGCGGTTCGGACCGCCGCCTAGGATGATGATCTTCTTCTTGTCCGACGGACGGGCTTCGTTTTCGTCACCGTAGGTCGAGTAGAAATAAGGCGTGTAGGCTTCGAACTCGGCCGCGCAGGTGTCGACGAGGCGGTAGGTCGGGATGATCTTCCGGGCCTTGCGCTCGGCGCGGATCGTGTCCTCGGTCGGCACGTCGGCGACGGCGCCTTCCGGTTCGGCGCGGGCTTCGGCGAGCGGGCCAAGGTCTTTTTCACCGTGGATCGACGCGTCGTGAATCGCCTTTGAATGCGCGCGTGCGCGAGCGATCTGGCGGTCGGAGAAACCGAGCTTCTTGGCGCGCTTCAGGTCGAGTTCTGCGAGGTTTGCGCCTTCCTTGGCGATCTCTTGCAAGTGGCCGAGGAACCACGGGTCGATCGCGGTAAGTTCGTGGATTTCCTCCAACGAGAAGCCGTTCACGAAAGCGGTCTGGAGCCAGAAAATCCGCTCGGCGTTCGGCACGCGCAGCTTGCGTTCGATTTCCTCGCGGCTTGGACCGTGCGGTTCTTTGGCATCGAAACCGAAGCCCCAGCGGCCGGTTTCCAACGAGCGCAGCGCCTTTTGCATCGACTCCTTGAAGGTGCGGCCGATCGCCATCGCTTCGCCGACCGACTTCATCGCGGTGGTGAGCACCGGGTTGGCCTTCGGGAATTTCTCGAAAGTAAAGCGCGGCAGCTTGGTAACCACATAGTCAATCGTCGGCTCGAACGAAGCCGGCGTCTCGCGGGTGATGTCGTTGCGGATCTCGTCCAGCGTGTAGCCGACGGCGAGTTTGGCGGCGATCTTGGCGATCGGGAAACCGGTGGCCTTCGAGGCGAGAGCGGAGGATCGGGAGACGCGCGGGTTCATCTCGATCACGATCATGCGGCCGGTTTTCGGGTCGGTGGCGAACTGGATGTTCGAGCCGCCGGTTTCCACGCCGATCTCGCGGATGACCGCGAAGGACGCATCACGCATGATCTGATATTCGCGATCGGTGAGCGTCTGGATCGGCGCGACGGTGATCGAGTCGCCGGTGTGGACGCCCATCGGGTCGAGGTTTTCGATCGAGCAGATGACGACGCAGTTGTCGGCGCGGTCGCGCATCACCTCCATTTCGAATTCCTTCCAACCGAGGAGAGACTCTTCGATGAGGATTTCGGAAACGGGGGAAAGGTCGATGCCGGAGAAGGCGATTTCCTCGAACTCATCGCGGTTGTAGGCGATGCCGCCGCCGGTGCCGCCGAGGGTGAAGGCGGGACGGATGATCAGCGGGAAACGACCGATTTCCGCCGCCACCGCACGGGCTTCTTCCATCGTATGGGCGACGCCCGACTGCGGCACGTCGAGGCCGATCTTAAGCATCGCGTCCTTGAAGCGCTTGCGATCTTCGCCCTTATCGATCGCGTCGGCGTTCGCGCCGATCATCTTTACGCCGTATTTGTCCAGCACGCCGCTCTTGAAGAGCGACATCGAGGTGTTGAGGGCGGTCTGGCCGCCGAGCGTCGGCAGCAGGGCGTCCGGCTTCTCGCGGGCGATGATTTTTTCGACGACGTCCGGGGTGATCGGTTCGATGTAGGTCCGGTGGGCGAACTCCGGATCGGTCATGATCGTGGCCGGATTCGAGTTCACCAGCACCACCGTGTAGCCTTCCTCGCGCAGCGCCTTGCAGGCTTGGACGCCGGAGTAGTCGAACTCGCAGCCTTGTCCGATGATGATGGGACCGGAACCGATGACGAGAATTTTGCGGATCGAGGTGTCTTTGGGCATGGCGCGTGAAGATGCGGCCGGTTAGGGCGCGCAAGGGCTAAATTTCGAGGGGTTTGGCATCCCCGCCCTCACTTGTAAAGGGTTGGATGAAAGGGATTTCGCCAATTTCCCGCCAACCCTTGCTGCCCTAACGTTTTTCCATTCCCGCGGGCATCCAGCCCTTCTTCATCGGCTGCATCGCCGGTTCGTTGGTGGACCTTGGCGCGGCCGGCAGTGCTTCGCGCGGCGAAGGTAGATCCCGTGTATGTTTGAGAACGGTTGCCTGCATCACTTCCGGCGGCGGATAGCCATCGAAACGAGCCACCCCTTTGCCCTCGCGGTAAAGTTCGACCATCGGAATGGTTTTAATCCCGTGAGACTCGTTGAAGCGCTGTGAAGCCCGATCGACATCGAGTCGGCCGACCTTCATCACGCCGCCCAGTTCTTCGGAAAGTTTTGCCAGCTCGAGATTAATCTTTTTGGAGAATCCGCACCACTCGGCACCATGGACGACAACCACCAACCGCTCCGGTTGTTGAATGAATTCATCCAGTTGTCGCTCGGTCAAATCCCGAACATTCGGAGCGGTTGGAGCTTGGGGCGAAATTGAGGCCACGGTGGTGGCTGGGGACTCGCCTTTCAGTCCCTGGCTATGCCGGACGAATTTTTCCAGCAGCACCACGTCTTTAACCGGCAGGCCGACGAAACCGTCCACTTTCTTGCCGTCGCGGTAGAATCGCACATCGGGAACTTCCGTGACGCCTTCGGTTTCGCCGACTTCCGGCCAGGTATCGAGATCGAAGTAGGCGACCTGCGCGACGTTGGAAAACCGTCGGCCGACCCGCCCGATCATCTCCTTGAGTTTCACCGCCGTCTCATCCTGAGGCACTTCCAGCACGACGATGGAAAGTTTACCGGGCGTTTCGATGAACGTTTGGAAGTCCTTCGCCATCGGCTGACTGACCGGGATCGGGCCGAGGTCCGCTTCGGGCACGGTCACGGCGGCGTCCGCCTTGGAGGAGGGGGACAGCCCGGCGAGCAGCGTTTTCATCCGCCCCATCGTGTCACCGGCGACTGCGTTCGGATTGCTCTCGGCAGGGTTCTCTTTGCCCAGTTTTTCCGCGGCCGAGAGCATCACGCCCTCCAATTCCTGCGGGCGGAAATAGTTCAACGCGATCAACGATCCGCCTCCCAAGAAGGCGATCAGGCTCAGGAGGAAAATGGGTAACGAGGCAGCTCGCGCCCAGCCGCCTTTCAGCCGGAACCCGCCTAAAAACAATCGGCCCAAAAGCCCGAATACGGGCAGGGCGTCGGCCAGCGTTGCCTCGGCACGCCATAGGATCCGAATCCCACGAGCCAGTAGCAGTCCGCCGGTAAGCGCCAGCCCTCCGCCGATGAGATAGATGCGATCCATGCGAAGCACCGGCTTACGCACCGGGAAAAGCCGCCGCAAATTCTTAAAACGCCAATCGGGAGTTACGGCCGGTTTTGCGGCCTATTTGGCGGATTTGCTTCGTGGTTCAGCGCTTTTCCATCCCCGCGGGCATCCAACCTTTCTTCATTGGCTCGAAACTCCCAGGGCCCTCGGACGTGGGTTCCGGCACGGGCTCCGTCGGATTGGCGAAAAGCGAGCGGATCGAAGAGGCGGCGGATGCCTGAGACTTTTGGGACGCTAGGCTGCCGCCGGTGGGTTTTTCGAACTTTGTCCGCAGTTCATCTTTGGTGGCGGCACCGACGTGAGATCCGATTTGCTCGCCATTGCGGAAAAAGCGCACATCCGGCACGTGTTCGACCTGATAAGCGGCCAGCAGCGAGCCCGCACGGTCGATATCGATGCACCGTACCGCCACTCCGTCGCCAAATTCCTGGGCAACCGATTCGACCAGCGGCTTGGTGTCGATACTGGGAAAACACCATCCGGCGTAAAACATCACCACCACCAGCCGACCGTGCTGGTGGGTAAAGGCCTCAAGTTCCCGCTCGGCTTGCTCGTTTTTGTCCGCAACTTTAGTCGGCACTGCGCACTTCACCGTTGCGGCTTGATTGAAGTCGTCCACCAAGTGGTTGAAGCGCTTGGCGATCAATAACACGACCATGAGAATGGCGGACGCTCCGCCGATGGCGAATTTCAGATTCATGGGGGGAGTGGGGGAAGCCCCTCGGTTAGGAGGGCGGGGGTGGCCCTGTTTTGAGCTTTTCCCCGATGGTGACAACTTGAAAATCAGGGGGGTATAGGTGAGGGGCAAATCCCCCGGCTTGCGAAGCCGCGGGGTTGATCCTAGACCGGCGCATGTTTCACCTCGTCCTCGTCGCGCCGGAAATCCCCCACAATGCCGGAGCTGCGGGGCGGCTCGCATTGGCGACCGGTGCGACCTTGCATTTGGTCAAACCGCTCGGATTCTCGCTCGAAGATAAATACGTCCGCCGCACCGGCTTGGATTACTGGCAGGACGTCGAGGTGAAGGTTTGGGATTCATTCGACGAATTGCTCGCCGCCGCTCAGCCCGAAGCGAGGTTCTGGTATTTGACCACCCGCGCGACTCGTTCGCCCTGGACGGCGGATTTTCGCCCGGGCGATTACCTCGTCTTCGGCCGGGAAACCGCGGGCTTGCCCGAAGAAATCGTCGCCCAAGCCGGCGACCACGGCCTGCGCATCCCGATGAAGCCCGGCTCGACCCGCAGCCTGAACCTTTCCACCGCGATCGCGATCACGCTTTATGAAGCGGTGCGGCAGCAGGGAGTCGAGTGGTAGGATTGCGGCGACCCTGTCCTACTCCTCCATCCACCGGTCGAGCGCCTGGGCGAGCCCTTCGGAGCGTTTGACGTGGAACTTTTCGCCCGCCTCGACGGTAACGCGGCGGCCGGCGCTGTTCTGAAAATGCACCAGCACGGGAGTTGGCCCCGGATGAGCGAGCAGGGCGGTGCGGATTTCCGCGAGGTCGCGCTCGCTATGACGAGTTGTCCAAAGCGTCAGTTCGACCGGGCCTTTGCCATTGGTCGCGGCTTTTTTCGATTTGAGTTCGCCGAGTTCGTAGCCGGTCAGACGGAAGCCGCCGGTGCGGTCGTCGAGTTGCACGGCGCACTTGAGCTTGATGATCTTACCCGGCTCCAAAAGGCCGGCATCGCGGGCGGGCACGAAGGTTTCGCCCCACAGCATGATTTCCGAACTGCCGGTGAAGTCCTCCAAAATCAACACGCCGAACGGTTTGCCCGTCTTGGTGACCTTCGCTTCGAGACTGCGGACCATGCCCGCGAACGGATAACGGTCGCGCGGATTGGCAAGATCGAGGTCGTCGAGCTGGCCGAGCCGCCGGTAGCGGTCGGAGTCGATCACCCCGCGGAATTTGTCCAGCGGATGCCCCGTGACGTAGAAGCCGAGCAATTCCTTCTCGTGGGCGAGGCGTTCGTCCTTCGACCACTCCGGTACGGCGGGCGCGGCGCGGGTGACGGGCGGCGGCGCGGTAAATTCCATCGCGTCGAAAAGCGACACCTGGCCGGACGCTCGGTCCTTTTGCGCCGAGGATGCGGAGGCGACGACTTGTTCGAGCCGCTGGAACATCCCGGCGCGCGTTTCGCCGGTCCAATCGAGGGCACCGGCTTTGACGAGGTTTTCGAGGATGCGTTTGTTCACCGCCTTCGAGTCGAGACGCGTGGCGAAGTCATCGAGCGAGGCGAACTTGCCTTTCGTTTCGCGGTCTTCGATCGCCGCAGCCATCGCGCCTTCGCCGACGTTTTTGATCGCAGCGAGACCGTAGCGGATGCCGAGCATGCCCGACGGCGTTTTTTCCGGAGCGAAGCGCAGTTTCGACGCGTTCAAATCCGGCGGCAGAATCTCGATGCCCATCCGGTGACACTCGGCGACGAAGACCCCGATCTTGTCGGTGTTGTGGATTTCGTTGGAGAGCAAGCCGGCGAGGAATTCGACCGGGAAGTTCGCCTTCAAATAGGCGGTCCAGTACGAAATGTGGCCGTAGCAGGCGGAGTGCGATTTGTTGAAACCGTAGCCCGCGAACATCTCGATCTTCTCGAAGATCTGGTTGGCGAGCTTTTCGCCGATGTTGTTCACGCGGGCCGCGCCTTCGACGAACTTCGACCGCTCCTCGGCCATCTTCTTCGGGTCCTTCTTGCCCATCGCGCGACGGAGCAAGTCGGCGCCGCCGAGCGTATAACCGGCGAGGAGCTTGGCGGCGTTCTGCACCTGCTCCTGGTAAATCATGACGCCGTAAGTGTTGCCGCAGACTTGCTCGAGCAACGGGTGCTCGTAGACCGCTTTCTTGCGGCCTTTTTTCACCTCGATCATCTGGTCGATGAACTGCATCGCGCCCGGCCGATAGAGCGCGAGAAGGTCGATGATGTCGTCGATCTTCTCGATCTGATACTTCCGGCAAGTCTCGACCATGCCGCCGGATTCAAGCTGGAACACGCCCATCGTTTCGCCGCGATTGAGCAGGTCGAAGGTCGCCTGATCGTCGAGCGGCACTTTCGTGATCTCGAAGTCCGGCGTGTGAACCCGGATGTGCTCCACCGCGTCCTGAATGACGGTAAGGTTCTTCAGCCCCAGGAAGTCCATCTTCAGCAGGCCGACGTCGGTGATCGCACCCATGTCGTACTGCGTGACGACTTCGCCTTCGCTCGCCCGCGTGAGCGGCACGTGTTCGTCGAGCGGCCGGTCGCCGATCACCACGCCCGCCGCGTGTACGCCGACGTTGCGGACGAGGCCTTCCAGCTTGAGCGCGTAGCTCCAGAGTTCCTGGTAGGTGGAGGAACTTTCGATCAGTTCCTTCAGCTCGGGCTTGGAATTGAATTCCTTCTCCAGTTCCACGCCGGGTTTCGCCTCGATCATCTTGGCGATGCGGTCGGCCTCGCCGTAGGAAATGCCCATCACGCGGGCGACGTCGCGCAGCACGCTTTTCGCGCCGAGCGTGCCGTAGGTGATGATGTGGGAAACACTGCGCTCGCCGTATTTCCGGCGGACGTAGTCGATCACTTCCGGGCGACGGCTCTGGCAGAAGTCGATGTCGACGTCGGGCGGGCTGACGCGCTCCGGGTTGAGGAAGCGCTCGAACAGCAAGCCGAATTGCAGCGGGCAAATGTCGGTGATGCCCATCGAGTAAGCCACCAGCGACCCCGCCGCCGAACCACGGCCGGGGCCGACGGGGATGTTGTGATCGCGCGCCCACTGGATGAAGTCGGCGGTGATCAAGAAGTACGACGCGAACCCGAGCTGGTTGATGATGTCGACCTCGTATTTGAGGCGGGACAGTTTTTCCGGATCCTTCGCGCCATCCTCGCCGTAACGTTTTTCCATGCCCTTGAGACAAACGTTCATCAGGTATTCCTCGCGCGGCGAACCGTCGGGCGTGGGGAACTGCGGGTATTTTTCCGAACTGGTCGAATCGAGTTTAATCTCGACGTTGCATTGCTCGGCGATCTCCAGCGTCGCGTCGCAAGCGCCGGGAATGTCGCGGAACAGCTCGCGCATTTGCTCGGGCGACTTGAAGTAAACCTCGGGCGTGTAGCGCATCCGGTTTTCGTCGATTAGCAAATGGCCGGTGCCGATGCAGATCATCACGTCGTGCGCCTCATGGTCGTCGCGGTTGAGGAAGTGGACGTCGTTCGCCGCGACGGGTCGCAGCTCCAGTTCCTTCGCCAGCTTGAGCAGGCCGGGCGTGACCAGTCGCTGCGGCTCGAGCCCGTGGTTATGGATTTCCACCCACGTATGGTCTTTGCCGTAGATGTCGCGCAGCGTCCCGAGCGTCTCCCTCGCCTTGTCCTCATCGTTGGCGCGCAGCCATTCGTTGACCGGCCCGGAAATGCAGCCGGAGAGGCAGGTCACTCCCTTGGAAAAGCGGGCGAGCGCTTCGTAATCGACGCGCGGTTTGCCGTAGTAGAGGCCGTCGAGGTGGCCGAGCGAGACGAGCTTGGACAAATTGTGCCAGCCCTCGTTATCGCGGGCGAGCAAGGTCAGGTGCGTGGCCCGTTTGCGGCCGACGAGGTCGCGTTTGTCCTGCATCGGACCAGGCGCGAGGTAGATTTCGCAGCCGAAAATCGGCTTCACCCCGGCCTTTTTGCACGACTGGTAAAATTCGATCGCGCCATAGAGGTTGCCGTGATCGGTCATCGCCACCGCGGGCATGCCGAATTCCGCCGCGCGCTTCGCCAGATCCTTGGTGCGGATCATGCCGTCGAGCAGGGAATATTCGGTATGCAGGTGGAGGTGGACGAACGAATCGGACATCGGGACGTGAGAGGGTAGCCGTCACCGAGCCGGGGGCAAGCCGGGGGTCTTGTGACCTTTTGAGGGGCGAGAAGAATCGGCGGTTGCCGAGCCATTAACGCCCGGAGTTTGAAGGGCTTTTAACGGGGGACTGGTAATTGACGTTCAAAAAACCTCCGTCGGAAAGTTCCTCGGTCGGTCCAAAGCTAATCATGAAAATGGAAACCCTTTGCTCAGGGCGATCCCATATCCAGCCTAGAGTTTTAGCGCCTGAGTCGTCGGATGCCTGCTGCTTAGCCTGTCCTAATGTCTTGGATAAATCCTTCGCAATTAACTCAGCTATTTGCGTGAGCTCCTTTCGTTTGCCCGGGTTTTTCAAGGCCAGGGTTACTTGCTCCAACCCTGCGTCGTTGAAATAAAAACGGACCAGGAATTCGTGGTTCAGATACTTAATTGATGGAATCTGGATCTTCTCGGTCGCTCCATTGGCAAGCTCTGAAGGTTTTTTCGGAACGGCTGCTCCTTCGAATTTCTTCGTTACCTGGAGGACTGACATGCCGCTTTCAGCTCCATTCCACAATGGGGTGGCGTCGAGTGCGGATGTGGAGGCGAGTGATAGCGCAATGAATAGCAACCGTTTCATTTGAGGCGTTTGGTGTGAGTGGAATGCCATTGGTTTCATGTATGTCCGAGCTTAAGGCGTTGACGCTTCCGCTCAAGCAGGGCGATGTTTGCTCTCGTCCCAGAATATGAATTTTCATGGCTTCAGCCGTGGATTCATCCCTAGCGTTTTCGCCAGGAATGCCCATTGGTCGGCGACCATTTCGATCGTTTTATTCAACGCCCGTCCCGCGCCGTGGCCGGCTTTGGTTTCGATGCGGATGAGCACGGGCGGGCCGTTTTTCGCCTGATACTCCTGCAGGCGCGCGGCGAATTTGAAACTGTGCGCCGGCACCACGCGGTCGTCGTGATCGGCGGTGGTGATGAGCGTCGCCGGATACCGCACACCGGGCTTCAGACGATGATACGGCGAATAGGCGAAGAGCGTTTTGAACTCCTCCGGGCTTGCCGAGCTGCCGTAGTCGCTGCGCCAAGCCCAGCCGATGGTGAAACGATCGAAGCGCAGCATGTCCATCACGCCCACATCCGGCAACGCGGCGGCGAACAGTTCGGGCCGCTGGGTCATGCATGCGCCGACCAGCAAGCCGCCGTTGCTGCCGCCTTGGATTGCGAGTTTCTCCTTCGACGTGTAACCGTTTGCGATGAGCCATTCGCCCGCACGGATGAAGTCGTCGAAGGAGTTCTGCTTGCGCACCCGGACGCCCGCTTGATGCCACTCGCGACCGTATTCACCGCCGCCGCGAAGGTTGGCGATGGCGAGCACGCCGCCCATTTCCAGCCACACCGCTCGCGGAACGGCGAAGCCCGGTGTCAGGCTAATGTTGAAGCCGCCATAGCCGTACAAGAGCGTGGGGTTCTGGCCGTTCAGCTCCACCCCGCGCTTAGCGACGATGAACATCGGAATCCGCGTGCCGTCCTTGCTTTTGTAAAACGTCTGCCGCGTTTCGTAGGCGGCGCTGTCGAAGCCGACCGTGGGCTTTTTCCACAACTTGCTTTCGCCCGTCGACAAATCGAATTCGTAGATCGCACCCGGTTCGGTGAAACTGGTGAAGGCGTAAAACGTCCGCGTGTCTTTCCGGCGTCCGTCGAAGCCGCCCACACTGCCGATGCCGGGCAAGGCGATCTCCCGCAATTGCCCGCCAGAGAATGCGTGGCAGGTCACGGCATTTTTCGCGTCGCGTAGCCACGTGCAAATCAGTTGGCCACCGACCGAGGAAACGTCTTCGAGCAAATCTTTGGGCGATTGCGGGATGAGTTCTTTCCAGTTTTCCCGCTGGGGTTGCTTGAGATCAATGGCGATCACGCGACCTCTCGGCGCGTCGAGATCCGTGCGGATGAAAAACACCGAGCCATCGTTGTCGATGAAGTTGTAGGACGCGTTCGCTTCGGGCAACAGCTCGACCATCACCGAATCGGGTGATTGCAGATCTTTGTAAAACAATCGGTTTTCCGGCTGCGAACCTTCACTCACCGAAACCACCAGATAACGACCGTCCTCGGTGACGTAACCGCTGAATCCCCACTCGGCGTGATCCTTGCGCTCATAAACCAGCGTGTCGGCCGATTGCGGCGTGCCGATGCGATGGAAGCAGAGCTTCTGGAATTCGTTCTTTCCGGTCAGCGCCATGCCTTCCTTCGGCTCGTCGAACCGGCTGTAAAAGAAACCGCTGCCGTCCTTCAACCACGAGAGGCCGCTGAATTTCACCCATTGCACGCGGTCGTCGAGATCCTTGCCGGTCGCGATGTCGCGCACGCGGATCTCCTCCCAATCGCTGCCTCCGGTCGAAAGCGCGTAGGCCAACAGTTTGCCGTTTTCGCTGGGCGAGTAAGACGAGAGGGAAACGGTGCCGTCGGGGGAAAGGGTGTTCGGGTCGAGCAGCACGCGGCTTTCCCCGCCCAAGGTGTCCGCAACATGCAGCACCGCTTGATTTTGCAGACCGCTGTTGCGCGAGTAGAACCATTTGCCGCCCATCTCGAAGGGGATGCCGATGCGCTCGTAATTCCACAGCGTTTTCAATCGCGTGCGGATTGCGCCGCGCTGAGGAATGGCGGCGAGGTAGCTCTCAGTCACCTTGTTTTCCGCCTCTACCCACGCCTTCGTTTCCGGGGCGTGATCGTCCTCCAGCCAGCGGTAGGGGTCATCGACTTTCGTTCCGTGGTAATCGTCGCTGACATCGGCCTTGTGGGCGACCGGGTAATCGAGGGCCGAAAGGGGGGTGGGGAGGCTGACGAGCAAAGCGAGACTGGCGGAAAGAAAGCGGTCCATGAACGTGTCGAAACTAATGTCCGTGCCGCTCAGCCGCCAGCGAATCGTACGGATCAATTCGCGCGCTGTAGCCGGATATCCACTTCACGCTCCACATAGTTCCATTCCTCGGTCGCGCGCAGGGCGGCGAGCAAATCGTCGAACGCGGATTCATCGGCGGGCGCGAATTCGAACCACGTCAGGAAATCGAACGGTTCGCCCAGATCGCGTGAATGATGCAAGCGCCGGGCGATCGCGGGCAGGTAGCGCAGACCGATGGCGATGTGCGCCGAGCGTTCTTCGAAAATCTCGCGTCGTTCTTCCTGAGTCAGCGCCCACCATGCGGGCGATTTGGTGATCGGAATCAGAGCCGCACACGTGGAAGCGGCGCGGCCGAGCCCTTGCTGCACCGCCGCGAGCGACGCTTGTTCGGCGCGATTCACGTAACGTTGATTGCTGGTCACGCCGCGCAACAACCAGTCCGCGCCTTCGGGGAGCGTGGGCAAGTTGCCCGGATACACGTGGAGTCGTTCGGACGCGATCAGGGTGTCGCCCTTCCACGGACGGACGCTCGTAACGCACCAAGGACCGTGGTTGCCGCCGACGAAGCTGAAAAAACGGGACTCATCCATGACGGCCTTGAGCAATCGGTGTTCCATGATTGACGCGCGAAGCGTTAAATTGGACCGCGGACTTCAGTCCGCCTCGTCAAGCAAAGCCGAGACCGATGGGGCGGACTGAAGTCCGCGGCCCAATTGGCAGAGACGCTAGCTTCAGCGAGCGTCCGACCAGTTTGACACTTCGGAGGATTCGTGGAAATTGCCCCGGATGAAGTTCGTGAGCATCACGATCGCACTGGCTTTGGCGCTGGGCTGCGCGGCTTGTCGGAAAAAACCCGCCATGGCGGTTTCGCTACCACCCGTGCCCGTCCGCGCCGACGGCGTGATCGAGTTGCGGATGGCGACTTTCAATGTTCGCTACGAAAACGACGAAGACCGCGACTTCAGAAGTTGGCGGTTGCGCGTGGTGCCGGTGGTGAAAGCGATCCGTGCGATGCAACCGGATGTCTTCGGGGTGCAGGAGGCGCTGCACGGTCAGGTCGCCGACCTGCGGGCTTCTTTGCCCGATTTCGACTTCCATGGCATCGGCCGCGATGATGGGAAAAAGGAAGGCGAATACTCCGGCATCTTTTTCCGGTCGGATCGCTTCGAGGCGGATTCTTCCAATGCGGGAACTTTCTGGCTGTCCGATACGCCGGAAGTCCCGGGATCGAAAACCTGGGGCAACGAAATCCCGCGCATTGCCGCGTGGATTCGGTTGGTCGATCGCTCGACCGGTCGAGGCTTCTACGTGTTCAACACGCATTGGGATCATAAGAATCAACCTTCGCGCGAGAAAGCGGCGTTGTTGCTCGCGAAGCGCATTGATGGTCGTCGGAACCCGGCCGAGCCGGTGGTGCTTCTCGGGGATTTCAACGCGGTCGATGGCAATAATGCGGTCGCCTACTTGCGAGGCAAACCGGTCACCTTGGCCGGGCAAAAGCAAAGCTGGGCCAATGGATTGGTCGATGCCTTCAACACGCTTTCGCCCTCAAAAGGCAATCGCACGACCTTGCACTTCTGGAGCGGCAAACGGGAGGGCGACCGCAACGTCGACCACATCCTGGTTTCGCCCGGTGCGAAATTGATCGCCGCGGACATTTTCACCGGCAAAGCGCCGTGGCCGTCGGATCACTTTCCCGTCACCGCACAAATTGCGTTTCCCGCGACGAGCTGATCAGTCGTCGAGGAATTTGCCGGGATTGAGCAAATTGTGCGGATCGAACGTGTGCTTGATCGAACGGTGCAGCGCGAACGACGCATCACCGAGCGCTTGCTTGATCCATGGCTTCTTCGCCAAGCCCACGCCGTGTTCGCCGGTGATCGCGCCGCCGTTGGCGAGGATCCAGGTGAACAAGCGATCAAGGGCGGCGTCGGCTTTCGCCCGGATGTTCGGATCGTTGTAATCCTGCACCATCAAGTTGGTGTGGATGTTGCCATCGCCCGCGTGACCAAAACAGGCGACAGGGATGCCGGTTTCCGCTTCGAGTTGGCGGGCGAACTGGACAAGCTCTACGAGCTTTGAACGTGGCACGACGATGTCCTCGTTCAGCTTGGTCAGGCCGGTGTCGCGCAGCGAATAAGAGAACTCGCGTCGAAGCTGCCAGATGCGTTCGCATGAGGCCGCGTCGGGAGCGCGTTCGATGTGCGTCGCTCCGGCATCGGTGAGTAGGGCAAAAAGTTCTTCCAACTCGGCCAGAACGGCTGCAGGGCGACCGTCGATTTCGACGATCAAATGCGCGTTGCCTGGCGGGAAAATGTCGTCGCCGAGGCGCTTGCGGGCGGCGGCGAGGGTGAAAGCGTCGGTGATCTCCAGCGCCGATGGCAAATGCCCGGCGTTAAGGACGTTCTGCACCGCGGCGGCGGCGAGAGAGAAATCAGGAAACACCGCCGCCAGCATCGCGCGCGCGGGAGGTTTCGGGATCAAACGGAGCGTCGCTTCCGTTACGATGCCGAGCAAGCCCTCGGAACCCGTGAACAAGCCGCACAGATCGAAGCCGGTTTTGTTTTTATGCAATCGCCCGCCGGTGCGCAGCACGCGACCATTCACCAGCACGACTTCCAGGCCGAGCACGTAATTCCGGGTAACACCGTACTTCAGGCAACGAGGGCCACCGGCGTTGGTGGCGATGTTTCCGCCGATCGAGCAATCTTTCAGCGAAGCCGGATCGGGCGGGTAATCCCAGCCCACCGCCTGCGCAGCTTGCTGGAGGGCGGCGGTGATGACGCCGGGTTGGACGACCGCCGCGCCGTCGGCCGGGGCGATTTCCAGGATCCGGTTCATGCGGATCGTCGAAAGGACGATGCCGCCGCACACCGGCACGCAGCCTCCGACGTAACCGAAGCCCGCGCCACGGGTCGTGACGGGGATGCGGTGACGGTAGGCGTAATCCAGCACCGCCGAAACGTCGGCAGTGGATTCGGCGAACACGACCACGTCGGGCAATTGGCGGGCGTACCATTTATCGCCCGCGTTTTCTTCCCGCGTGGCGGGTCGGATGTCGACCTTGTCCGGACCGATGCGGCCGGTCAGTTCCGTGGCGATCGTCTCCACGTCGAAGTCCGAGACTTTTTCCAAGGTGGGCGTCTCGGGTTCCAATGATGGAACGGGCAAGGCGTCCCACAGCGACAATTCATCCGCGGGGGACTCGGACGAATTCCGGTTGCGCTTCGACGGAAGGGCCATGGCGGGAGCCTAGCGCGACCGGTGATGGTCGCGCCAGTATTCAGGCGTAAATCTTCGTGTAATACTCCGCCGCCATGCGGTCGGAATCGAAGAAAGGCACCACGTCGTTCATCGAGTGCAGCATCAATTTTGACCAATTGTCTGGCTGGTCGTAGTAGAGCGGCAGGATTTTTTCCTGCAGGATGGCGTAGAAGCCGAGCATGTCGTGGCGATCGCGCGATTCGGGCGAAAGCGACGGATCGGCGGGCGGGATGATGAAGCTGTTTTCGCCGTCCTTGGCGAATTCGCAGACCCAGCCGTCGAAGGTGGAAAGATTGATGGCGCCGTTCATCGCCGCGGTCATGCCGGAGGTGCCGGAAGCTTCGCGGGTGACGACGGGGTTGTTGAGCCAGATGTCCGCGCCGTCTTTGAGGAGGCGGGAAAGTTCGAGTTCGTAGCCGACGAGAACCGAGGCGTTCGGGAAATCACGCGTCAGTTGGACGAGGTGGTTGAAGGTGTCGATCGCGCTGTAATCGAACGGGAACGGCTTACCCGCCCAGATGATTTGCACCGGCTGATCGGTGTTGTTGAGCAGCTCGCGGAACATCCGGGCGTCGCGTGTGATGAGGTCCGGACGCTTGTAGCCGGCGAAACGGCGGGCCCAGACGATGGTCAGCACATCGGGATCGAACAGCTTGCCAGTTTGGTCAGCGACGACTCGGAACAGGCGTTCCTTTAGTTCGCGCTTGCGGGCACGGAGTTCGACCAAATCCCCGCCGAGCCGGGCGTGCTCAAGTCCGTGATCGGCCCAATATTTTTTATTCTGCGCGTTGGTGACGTGGCTGATTTCGCAGAGATCGTCGTAACCCGCCCACATTTTGCGGGAAACTTCGCCGTGGAGTTTGGAAACGCCGTTGGCGATCCGTGCCAGGCGCAGCGCGGCGAGCGAGTGATTGAAGGTGTCGCCTTCGATGCCGGTGATTTCCCGCACTTCTTCTTCCGGCACCGAGCCGAAGAAGCTGAACTTCGTCAGCAAATCGAACTCGTGCTTTTCGTTGCCCGCTTCCTCGGGGGTATGAGTGGTAAAGATGAGGCGCTTCTTCACCTCTTCCTTGCTGCGGTATTTCTCGTAGAGACGGAACGCGGCGGAAAGGCCGTGGGCTTCGTTGAGATGCCAGATCTCGGGATCGACGCCGAGTTCTTCCAGCAGGCGCGCGCCACCCGCGCCGAGGATGATGTATTGCGCGATGCGGCGCAGGTGATCGTTATCGTAGAGGCGATGGGTGATCGCGCGGGAAAGCGGATCGTTTTCCTCCACGTCGGTGCTCAGGAAAAACATCGGCACGGTCGAGAAAACATCGCCGGGCAGATACATCGCCTTCACCCAGACCGGATGGTCGTGGATCGGCACGGTGAAACGGATGCCGGTGTCTTGGAGGAAGGCGTAGTAGTTTTTGCGGAACTGCACCGCCATCTCGCCTTCGTCGCCGCGTGTCTGGTTGTAATAGCCGTAGCTCCAGAGGATGCCGATGCCGCAGAGGTTCTGCTTGAGCGCGGCGGCGGATTTCATGTGCGAACCGGCGAGGAAACCGAGGCCGCCGGAGTAGATCTTGAAGCTTTGATCCAGGGCGAATTCGCAGGAAAAATAGACCGCGCTTTTGGAATACTCCGGAGCGATTTCGTAGGAGTGGGCGAAAGGTTTCGGCAGGAAAGAACCGTTCATGGAACGTGCAAAGGTTTGGCGTTCAGGGAGAAGGAGGCGGTAGGTGGAGCATCGGCGGGCATTTGTCGAGCCCCGGAAAGTGACATGCTTATCCTGTACCATTTCAGAGAGATTCCCATCGGGGATTCATGAGAGGCGTCGAGATCGTGGCACGCGGAGTGCTCAATGGGATGCATGGGCTCCATGAGAGGGATTCACCGGCAGTGGGTTAGAGCCTGTTTGTTCGTTTGGGGATGTTTGGCGTCTTTTTCTTTGGTGCGGGGCGAAGGTGTGCCGCCGGATGTCCGCCGCGTGGTGGCGGAAGCCGTGGTGACCCAGAATTCCGATCGACAGAAGGAATGGGTCGCAAGTTTGGCCGAAGCGGATGCCGATGAAGTCGGGCATTGGCTCGCCGCTTGGAAGGAGGGCGCGATTTTTCTGCATCCTGATGCCACCGGCGCGGAAATCGCCGTGACGCCCGCTGGTGAGGCGGACGCGGAGGGCAGGGTCGGTTTGATCTCCGTCGCGACGGGCGAACCGCTCACGGGCCCGGACGGCGTTCCGTTGCGTGTGGAGAAGGACGAATTGACCGCGGCGGAAACCGACTCCGGCCTGCGCAAGGCGATGAAGGCTGTGACCGATCGCATCGCGCTGGCGGCGCACGATCCAGCGAAGCGCCTGCGTGCGGTGCAGGATACCGGGCTTGAACAGAACCTCGCGAAGCTGCCCCTGTTGGAACAGCGGCTCGGCGTGGAAAAAGACGGTCGCGTGCGCGCGGCGTTGGCCGAAGCGATGGCGATGATTCGTTTGAAATCGAGCGACGCGACGCAGCGTCGGGCCGCCGTCGCGGAACTCGGCGCGATGGGCTCGATCGCCGCACAAGGCGCGATCAAAACGGCACGCGGCGAAGCGGAAGCCGCCGGGCAAACGGATCTCGTTGCCGCTTGCGATCAAGCCTTGGCCGAGATTGCGGCGCACATTTCCCGCGTCAATACGGCGGGCACGTTGTTCCGCGGGCTGTCGCTCGGCAGCGTGCTGTTAGTGGTGGCGATCGGTCTCGCGATCACCTTCGGCCTGATGGGCGTGATCAACATGGCGCACGGCGAGTTGATCGTGGTGGGCGCTTACACGACTTACTTGGTCCAGAATTTGTTCGCCGCAGGCATCCACATGTCGCCGTTCGGCCTGAAGATCGACATCCCGGGAATGAATCTCACCGGCGGCCGCTGGGATCTCTATTTCCTCGTCGCGATTCCCGCCAGTTTCCTCGCCGCGGCGGGTGTCGGGCTGCTGTTGGAACGCGGTGTGATTCGTTTCCTCTACAAACGGCCGCTCGAATCGCTACTCGCGACGTGGGGCGTTTCCATGGTGCTCCAGCAGCTCTTCCGCCTCGTCTTCGGCGCGAACAACGTGCAGGTCGAGAGCCCGTCGTTTCTCTCCGGCAACTGGACGGTCAACGACGTCGTCTTCGGCTGGAACCGTGTGTTCGTCATCGGCTTCGCGGTGCTCATCATTTTCCTGACCTGGGCGGTGCTGACGAAAACGTCGCTCGGCCTGCTGATCCGCGCGGTGATGCAGAACCGCGGGATGGCCGCCTGCATGGGCGTGCGCACCGAACGGGTGAACATGTTGACCTTCGCCTTCGGCAGCGGCCTCGCCGGGCTCGCCGGAGCGTTTCTTTCCCAGATCGGCAACGTCGGTCCGAACCTCGGGCAGAACTACATCGTCGATTCCTTCATGACGGTGGTCGTCGGCGGCGTCGGCAATCTGTTCGGCACGGTCATCAGCGCGCTCGGCATCGGCATGGCCGACCAGTCGCTTCAGCAAATCCTAGGTAACCCCGTGCTCGGCAAGATCCTCGTGCTCGGCGCGATCATCCTCTTCCTCCAGTGGAAGCCTTCCGGCCTCTTCGCCACCCGTTCCCGCAGCCTCGACTGATGAAAACCCCGCTCGCCGGAAAAATTCCGAACCTGCTGCTCATCGCGTTGGCGATCGTGCTCGTGGTCGTCCTGCCCGCGCTCAACGCCGCGGACGTGATCTCCGATTTCCGCCTGAACACGTGGGGGAAATACCTGTGCTACGCGATGCTCGCGATCTCGGTAGACCTGCTGTGGGGCTACACCGGCTTGCTCTGCCTCGGCCAAGCGCTGTTCTTCACGCTCGGCGGCTACATGATGGGCATGCACCTGATGCTGATGATCGGGAAGATGGGCCAGTACAAGAGCGACCTGCCCGACTTCATGGTCTTCCTCGGGTTGAACAAACTGCCGGCGTTCTGGCAGCCGTTCTATTCGTTTCCCTTCGCCTCGCTGATGGTGCTCGTCGTGCCGGGCGTGCTCGCCTGGATCTTCGGCTACCTCGCGTTCCGTTCGCGGATCAAGGGCGTGTATTTCTCGATCCTGACGCAGGCGCTGACCTACGGCGCGGCCCTGATGTTTTTCCGCAACGATCTGATGATGGGCGGCAACAACGGCTTCACCGACTTCCGCACGATCCTGAGCGCCGACATCCGCAGTCCGGAAACACAACGCATGCTCTACCTCGTCTCGGCGGTCGCGCTGGTGCTCGTTTTCCTCGGTTGCAAATGGCTCGCGAACAGCCGCTTCGGCCTGATCCAGCGAGCGATCCGCGACAGCGAGAACCGCGTGCTGTTTTCCGGTTACTCGGCGGCGAATTTCAAACTGTTCGTCTTCGTCGCCAGCGCGTTGATCGCGGCGGTCGGCGGCGCGCTTTACGTCCCGCAGGTCGGCATCATCAACCCGAGCGAGATGACCACCGACAAGTCGCTCGAAGCGGTCGTCTGGGTCGCCGTCGGCGGTCGCGGCACGCTGGTCGGACCGGTGCTTGGCGCGATCGGGGTGAACGCGATGAAAAGCTGGGCGACGCGCGCTTATCCCGATCTCTGGCTGATCATCCTCGGCGCGACCTTCGTGCTGGTCGTCTTGTTCATGCCGAAGGGTTTGGTCGGTTTGCCCGGCCAGCTCCGCGCGCTGCTCGGCCGTTTTCAATCCAAGAAACCACCGGAAGAGAAACTCGTTTCCAACCCACGCCCCGAAACCGAATGAGCATGGAGCATTACCTCCTGGCCGCGGAAGGACTGAACAAGTCGTTCCAAGGATTCCAGGCGATCCGCGAGCTGAACTTCGTGCTGCGCAAAGGCGAGCTGCGCACGGTCATCGGACCAAACGGCGCGGGCAAGACGACCTTTCTCGACCTGATCACCGGCCGCACCAAGCCGGATAGCGGTACGCTGCATTTCGAGGAGACGCACGACCTGCTCCGCCTCAACGAGTACGAGATCTATCGTCTCGGCATCGGCCGGAAGTTCCAGACGCCGACCGTTTACGTCGACCACACGGTGCGGGAAAACCTGCTGCTCTCGCTCGCCGGGCCGCGCGGAATCTGGCACTCGCTGTTCGGCCGCACGCACAAGGCGCAGGAGGAGCGGATGGACGAGATCCTCGAAACGATCAAGCTGACCAGTCGCGCGCACGCCAAAGCCGGTTCCCTCGCCCACGGGCAAAAACAATGGCTGGAGATCGGCATGCTGCTCGCGCAGGACGCGAAACTGTTGCTTGTCGACGAACCCGCGGCCGGCATGACCGACGAGGAAACGCATCGCACCGGCGAGCTGCTGCTCTCGCTCGCGGGCAAACACACGATCGTCGTGATCGAGCACGACATGACCTTCGTTCGCCAAATTTCCCAAGGCCGGAACGTGACCGTGCTACATCAGGGCCATGTGCTGTGCGAGGGGCCGGTCGATCAGGTGCAGAACGACGAGCGCGTGATCGAAGTTTACCTCGGCCGCAAATCGAAAGCCGCATGAACGCCGTCGCCACCGAAACTCCGTCGCTCGCCGTGCGCGACTTGTCCGTCTCGATCGGCGGCAGCCGCATCCTGCGCGGCGTCAGCTTGGAGATCCGCCCGAAGACCGTCTTCTGCCTGATGGGTCGCAACGGCGTGGGCAAAACGACGACGCTCAAGGCGATCACCGGCTTGATGGCTGCCGATACGGGGAGCGTGAAACTCGGCGACCGCGAGCTGTCGCGGATGTCGCCGGAAAAGCGTGCGTTGCAAGGCATCGGGTATGTCCCGCAGGGGCGCGAAATTTTTCCCCAACTCACGGTGGAGGAGAACCTGCTCGTCGGTGCGGTCGCCCGCGGTCGGAAGCCGAAAGCGTCGGAACTCGACCGCGTGTTCACGCTTTTCCCGATCATCCAAGAATTCCTGCCGCGCAAGGGCGGCATGCTTTCCGGCGGCCAGCAGCAGCAGCTCGCGATCGGTCGCGCGCTGCTCACCCGGCCGAAGTTGCTCATTCTCGATGAACCGACCGAAGGCATCCAACCGAACATCATCGATCAGATCGGCGACGCCATCAAGATGCTGCGTGACGAGGGCGAGATGGCGATTCTCCTGGTCGAGCAGTACTTGGATTTCTGCAAAGAGCTCGGCGACGACTTCGCGATCCTTGAGCGCGGCCGCGTCGCCGCCCATGGCCCGATGACCGGCCTGACCGAAGAACTCATCAAGGAATACCTCACCGTTTAAACCCATGATCCGCTCACGATTCGCCCGCGTTTCCGCCGCGGCGCTCGGCCTGTTGCCCGCAATCGCCGCCGCCCACCCCGGCCACTATCATCCGCCCGGCGAGGACGACGAATTCGACCAGCTTCGTGCCGATTGGCTACATTTGCACGGTTGGCTGGAAGTCAGCCTCGCGACCGTGGCCCTCGTGTCGATCGCCGTCATGGGTTTGCACAAAAACCGCAAAGTCCGCCTCGGCGCCATGTTCGCCTTCGGGAGCTCGCTCGCTCTCATCGCCGCGTTTTGAGACCATGCACCTTTCGCCGAGAGAACAGGAAAAGCTGTTGGTCGTCGTCGCCGCCGATCTCGCCCGTCGTCGCCGCGATCGCGGGCTGAAGCTCAATTACCCGGAAGTCGTCGCCCTGATCACCGCCGAGATTTTCGAAGGCGCGCGCGACGGCAAATCGGTCGCCGAATTGATGAGCTACGGCACCACGCTCGTCTCGCGCGACGAGGTGATGGAAGGCGTCGCCGAAATGATCCACGACATCCAGGTCGAGGCGACGTTCCCCGACGGCACCAAACTCGTCACCGTTCACCATCCCGTCAGATGATTCCCGGAGAAGTCATCACCCCCGAAGGCGAGATCGAACTGAACGTCGGACTCGCGAAAATTTCCATGGTCGTCGCCAATACCGGCGATCGTCCGATCCAGGTGGGCAGCCACTTCCATTTCGCGGAGGTGAACGAAGCGCTGAAGTTCGATCGCGTGGCCGCCCGCGGCTATCGGCTAGATATTCCTGCCGGCACCGCCGTGCGCTTCGAGCCGGGTGATACCCGCGAGGTGCCGTTGGTCGCCTTCGCCGGCAAGCGCGAGATCTACGGCCTGAACAACCTCATCAACGGCAAACTCTAGGTCCTATCCGACCTATTCGTCCCATAGGGCTTATATATGCACCAAACTCGCGCCAACTACGCCGGCACCTTCGGCCCGACCGTGGGCGACCGAGTGCGCCTCGCCGACACCGAGCTGTTCATCGAGGTCGAACGCGATCTCGTCACCGAACGCGGCGGTTACGGCAACGAAGTGAAATTCGGCGGCGGAAAGGTGATCCGCGACGGCATGGCGCAGTCGCCACTCGCCTGCGACGCCGATTGTCTCGATCTCGTCATCACCAACGCCCTCATTCTCGACGCCGCGCAAGGCGTGATCAAAGCCGACATCGGCATCAAGCACGGTCGCATCGCGGGCATCGGCCACGCGGGCAATCCGTTGCTGCAGGATGGCATCGATATGGTCATCGGTGCGGGCACCGAGGTCATCGCGGGTGAAGGCTGCATCATTACCGCCGCCGGCATCGACACCCACATTCACTTCATCTGCCCGCAACAGATCGAGCACGCCATCGCAAGCGGCGTGACCACCCTCATCGGCGGTGGCACCGGCGCTGCCCACGGCACCTACGCCACCACCTGCACGCCGGGAAAATGGAACATCCGCCGCATGCTCGAAGCGGCCGAAGCCTTTCCCGTGAACCTCGGTTTCCTCGGCAAAGGCAACTGCTCGTCGCCCGAGCCGCTGCGCGAGCAAGTTCTCGCCGGGGCGATCGGTCTGAAGCTCCACGAGGACTGGGGCACCACGCCCGCCGCGATCGACACCTGCCTTTCGGTCGCCGACGAACTCGACGTCCAGGTCGCGATCCACACCGACACGTTGAACGAGGCCGGTTTCGTCGAAAGCACGCTCGCCGCGTTCAAAGGCCGCACCATTCACACCTACCACTCGGAAGGCGCGGGCGGAGGCCATGCGCCGGACATCATCCGCGTTTGCGGCGAAGCGAACGTGTTGCCGTCCTCGACCAATCCGACCCGGCCGTTCACGGTGAACACGATCGACGAGCATCTCGACATGCTCATGGTCTGCCACCACCTCGACTCGCGGATTCCGGAAGACGTTGCGTTCGCCGAAAGCCGCATTCGTCCGGAAACGATCGCCGCGGAGGATTTGCTCCACGATCTCGGCGCGATCTCGATGATGTCGTCCGACAGCCAGGCGATGGGCCGCATCGGCGAAGTCATCACGCGCACCTGGCAGACGGCGCACAAGATGAAGGTGCAATTCGGCAAACTCGAAGGGCCGTCCCACCCGGCAGCCGACAATTTCCGCGCTCTGCGCTACGTCGCGAAATACACGATCTGCCCCGCGCTCACCCACGGCATCGCCCATGAGGTCGGCAGCATCGAAGTGGGCAAACTCGCCGACCTCGTGATCTGGAAGCCCGCCTTCTTTGGCGTGAAGCCGGAAACTGTTCTCAAGGGCGGACTCATCGCTTGGGCGAACATGGGTGATCCGAACGCCTCGATCCCCACGCCGCAGCCGATGATGTATCGCCCGCAGTTCGGCGCGTTCGGCAAAGCGGTTCACTCGACCGCGCTCACCTTCGTCAGCCAAGCCGCACTCGACAGCGGTTCGCTCGACGACCTCGGTTTGCAAAAGAAACTCGTCGCCGTGAAAGGCTGCCGTTCCGTCACCAAAGCGGACCTGCCCTTCAACGACGCGATGCCGAAGATCACCGTCGATCCCGAAACCTACACCGTCACCGCCGATGGCGTGGAATTGCGCTGCGAACCCCTCGCCGTGCTGCCAATGGCGCAGCGGTATTTTTTGTTCTGAATCGAAAACGTAGCCGCGTTGGTGACAACGCGGGTGGCGAGGAGCATGGAGGCCTTGAAAGAGGCATGAGTCGTGAGAGCGGAGGTGAGTCGCAGGGTTTGTGTGGATTTTCCCAACCCGCGCTGTCACCAGCGCGGCTACACGGAAAAACGGCATGACGCGTGCTCATGTTTTGGTGACCCATGCACCTCGTCACCCGCATGCTCGCTCCTGCCTCCGTTCGCCCGAGCGGGGAACAGATCGTGCTGGCCGTCGAGCGTCGGCAGTTCCTCAAGCGTCGCTGGCGCGGAGTGGCGGAGGACGACACCGAATTCGGCTTCGATCTCGAAAGCCGCCTCATCAACGGCTGCGTGATTTTCCAACAGGACGGCAAAGACTACCTCGTGCGGCAGTTGCCCGAGATGGTCTATGAAGTGCCGTTCGAAAACTCGGCTCACGCCGCGCTCGTCGCCTGGAAGGTCGGCAACCTTCATTTGCCCGCGGAGATTCTGCCGGATCGTCTGCGCGTGCTGCATGACGAGGCGATGAAAAGCCTGCTCGACCGCGAAGGTTGGGTGTTTTCCGAACCGGTCGTGCTTTTCCAACCTCTCAAAGCCATGGCCCATGCCGTTTGACTCCCTCCTCTGGCTGATGCAGGCAAACGACTCCCAGTATCCCTCGGGAGCCTATGCGCATTCCTATGGCTTGGAGGAGCTCGTCGAGGCGGGCGTGGTGGCGGACGCAGCCGATCTGGAGCGCTTTCTCGAAACGCAGATCCTGCCCGCATTGCTGACTTTCGAGCTGCCGTTTTTCGTCCAAGCGCACGCGGCGGCAAGCGCGGAAAACGCCGGACGGCTGGCCGAACTCGACGCCGAACTCGATGCCTGGCGCTTGCCGGCGGAAACGCGTGACGCCTCGCGCCGGATCGGCTCGCAACGCTTGGCATTGCTTCGCCAGCTTTCGCCCGCGCCCTTGGTCGAGCGTCACGCGGCGGCCTGTCCGATGAGTCATCATCTCGTGGTGACCGCCATCGAACTCGCTTCGCTGCCGGTCGCCTTCGCCGCGCGCGCGTTCGCGTTTCAGACCGTTTCCGGCTTCGCCACCGCGTCGATGAAACTGCTTCGCCTCGGTCAAACCGCGTGCCAAGCGATCGTCCGTCGTTCACTTGACCGCCTCGGCGCGGAACTCGACGCCGCGCTCGTCCGTCCGCCCGACGGCTGGTTCAACCCGCTTCTTGAAATCGCCTCACTCCGCCATGCCCGTGCCGATGCCCGACTCTTCATTTCCTGAAACACCCGCCAAACGTCCGTTCCGCCTCGGCGTCGGAGGCCCCGTCGGATCGGGCAAAACGATGTGCGTGCTACGGCTTTCGCAGTGGTTGAAGGACGAGATCTCCCTCGCCGTCATCACCAACGACATCTACACCCGCGAGGATGCGGAATTTTTGCTGCGCGCCGGCGTCCTGCCCGCCGACCGCGTGCGTGGCGTGGAAACCGGCGGTTGTCCGCACACCGCGATCCGCGATGACATCAGCATGAATCTCGCCGCGGTGGTCGATTTGGAAAACGCGCACCCGGATTTGAAGCTCATCCTCATCGAGAGCGGCGGCGACAACCTTTCCGCCACGTTTTCGCCCGAGCTGGTCGACGCCTACATCTACGTCATCGATGTGGCGGAAGGAGACAAGATTCCGCGCAAGGGCGGCCCGGCGATTCGCACCAGCGATCTGCTGCTCATCAACAAAACCGAGCTGGCTCCCTACGTCGGTGCGGATCTCGACGTGATGGCGCGCGACGCGGCGAAGCAGCGCGGCAAGCGACCGTTCCTGTTCGCGGACCTCAAATCGGAAAAGGGCAAGGACGACCTCCTTGCCTGGCTGAAGCATGAGTATCTCTTCGTGTGATGGTGGCGTCAGTGGCCGCGCGATCCGCGGCCACCTCGACCTGCGCTGCGACCTGCGCGCGGACGGGACTCCGTATCTTTCCCGTCAATCGTTTCGCGCGCCGATTCATTTGGGCAAAGGTCACCTCGACTCCGGCGCGCTGGTGGTGCAGCTCGCCAACCCGACGGCGGGGTTTTTCGACGGCGACCGGCTCGATCTGCTCGCCACGGCGGGCAAGGGGGCGCATCTCGTTTTGAGCACGCCGGGTGCGTCGCGCGTTCACACCGCGCGTGGCACCGGTGTGGCGGCATGCCATCAACGCCTCACCGTCGAAGAAGGGGCTTTCCTCGAGTGGATTCCCGAGCCGTTCATCCCGCAGGCCGGTGCACGATACGTCCAGAGCACGGCGATCGATTTGGAAAAGGACGCGGGGCTGTTGTTCTTCGAATGGATCGCCCCCGGCCGGGTCGCGCGCGGCGAGGTCTTCGCTTACGAAAGCCTCCGCTGGGAACTCGACCTGCGGGTGAACGGAAAGCTCCTCGCCCGCGAGCGCTACGAGCTGAAGCCGGGCGATTTCAGCACGGCCGCATTGCGCGAGCGATTCAGGGCGTCGCATCACATTACGGTGTATGTGGCGGGTATCGCTCCGGAGCAATGGACCGGGGAAGCATTGGACGCTCTTTCGTCCGACCACGTCTACCTCGGTCACGGGCCGCTGACCGGCGGCGTGCATCTGGTGCGTGCGTTGTGCGAAGATGGATTGCACGCGCGGCGGTTGATTGGAAATCTGCGCGATACGCTCCACCTTGCGGTCAATCGGCCGATGCCCTCGTTGGGGCGGTGGTTCTTCTAACAACATGGCGCATGCTTCCGATGAGCGCGCCGCATGTTGGCGGGGTTGACGGATGATTCGGTTTCGCCACGCGGCGACTCGCTGCCTGTGGGCTTGGCAATGCCAGTGCTCAATAGGGATGGCGGTACCGACCGCCTACCAACAACCGAATCATGAAGACCATGTTGAATCATCCGCTTTTGAAAAGCGCTCTGCTTGCCACGCTTCTCGGATCCGCCACGGCCATGGCGGGCGAAACGAAGCCGGCTCCCATGGCTCCCGAACCGGAGCCGGAATCCAAGTTCTCGGGCACGTTGAACTTCGACTACAACACGCACTTCATCTCCTACGGCTTCGACGTTTGGGGAGACGGCAACGATCTCAGCGGAGGGACGTTCAATCCTTCGTTGGAGTTGACCTGGAAGTTGCCAGCCGGCTTTTCCGCGATTCTCGGAACCTGGTGGGACGTGAACAGCAAAGTCGACTCCGCCATCGGGGGCAACATCCAGGAGATCGATGTCTGGGCCGGCGTGGGATACACCGTCGGGGATTTCAGCGTCACCGCCCTCTATCAAACTTGGAACTACGCGAGCGAAACCGAGGACATTCTCGATATCAAATTCGCCTACGCCACCTTCCTCAATCCGACGCTCACGATTCACAACCGGCTTGATGAAGGTGCTTCGGGTGGCAACGATGGCACCATCGTACAGCTTGGCCTCTCCCATTCGGTCGAAACCGGACCGGTGACGATTTCCTTCCCCTTCACGTTGGCGTACTTCCTGGAAGATGATTTCCACCCCGCCAGCACGGACAGCGGTTTGGGTTACGGCTCGATCGGGGTGACCGCGACCCTGCCGCTCAAGTTCCTTGGATCCGAGTATGGGGATTGGAATCTCCATGGTGGCATCAACTACTACGTAACCAGTGACGACGTGGTGGCCAACTTCGTGGACGACGAATTCTTCACCGCTAACATCGGTATCGGCTGCTCCTTCTAACCTCTTCCCCGGGTTGCGCACGGTTGCTCCAGGAAGGGTCCGTCTCCGGCCGTGGTCGGGGCCGGGCTTTTCCGGGGAAGCGGGCGCGTTATTCCCTTCATTCTTTTCTCTCCTCCACTGATGAAACGTTCCACTTTCCAGCGCATGCTGGCATTTGCCGGCCTATCCACCTTCCTTTCCGCCGCGCCTGTGCGTGCCGAGGAAACCGTCAAAGTCGGCGTGCTGCATTCGCTCAGCGGCACCATGGCCATCAGCGAAACCTCGCTGCGCGACGTGCTTCTTTTCGCCTTCGATGAAATCAACGCCGCCGGTGGCGTGATGGGTAAGAAGATCGAACCGGTCGTCGTCGACGGCGCATCGAACTGGCCGCTCTTCGCCGAGAAGGCCAAGCAACTTCTCGAACAGGACAAGGTTGCCGTGACCTTCGGTTGCTGGACTTCGGTGAGCCGCAAGTCAGTGCTGCCGGTTTTCGAGGAAAAGAAAGGCCTGCTGTTCTACCCGGTGCAGTATGAGGGCGAGGAAATGTCGCCGAACATTTTCTACACCGCCGAAGCCGTGAACCAGCAGGCGACTCCCGCGGTCGACTACCTGCTCGCGGAAGGGAAAAAGAAATTCTACCTGATCGGTTCCGACTACGTTTACCCGCAGACGACGAATCTGATCCTGCTCGAGTATCTTCTCAGCAAAGGCGTGCCGCTGGAAAACATCGGCGGCGGTTTCCGCAAGGACGACAAGGGCGAGATCATCTCCGCGGGCAAATACACGCCCTTCGGTCACACCGATTACCAACAGATCGTTTCCGAGATCAAACAGTTCGCCGCTGGTGGTGACGCCTGTGTGATCAACACGCTCAACGGCGACACCAACGTGCCGTTCTTCAAGGAATACGCCGCCGCCGGTCTCACCGCCGAGACCTGCCCGGTCGTCAGCTTCTCGATCTCCGAGGACGAATTCCGTGGTTTGCCCGCGAAGCAGCTCGTCGGTCAGCTCGGGTGCTGGACGTACTTCCAATCGCTCAAAACTCCTGCGAACAAGAAATTCGTCGATGGCTTCCAAGCCTGGTTGAAGAAGACCGACACGCCCGGCATCGTGAAAGAAGGCCGCGTGACCTGCTCGCCGATGGTGCTCAGTTACGACGGCGTTTACCTCTGGAAGGCCGCGGTCGAAAAGGCGGGTTCGTTCGACGTGGAAAAAGTCGTCGCTGAGCTGGAGAAGGGCATTTCCTTCGACGGTCCGGGCGGCACCGTGACCACCCAGAAGAACCACCACCTCACCAAGAACGTCTACATCGGTGAAACGAAAGCCGACGGCCAGTTCAAGGTGTTGAAGGAATACAAAGGCGTCGTTGGCGAACCCTTCCTGAAGGGCACCTTCAAGAAGAAGTGATCCGCTCTCGCGGAAACCGGCATCGATTTTCCGGGAGAGAGGGCTGCGGTCGTCTCTCCCGCTTTTATTCCGGTCGGGCGATCCGCTGTTTCACCCCTTGCAGCGGCACCTCCAGCCAGCGCCACGATAGCCAGGCGAGGCCCCACGCGAGCAGGGCGAAAACTGGCAGGCGCACCAGCAAGCCGGGCGTTTGGTTCGCGAGTGCGCCTTTCCACAACCACGGAAGCGTCCAACCCGCGACCAAGGGGGCGAGGTTGTGGAACAGGTAGAGGCTGTAGGAAAGTTTGCCCAGATGCTGGATCGCGGGGTGATCGAGCACTTTCGCCCGCCAACCGCCGAACCCGCGGGTCGCCCCGGCGATGGCTCCGCAGCAGGCGACCGCTAGCAGGGTTTGTTGGATGGCAAATAATCCCGGCACCCGATGCCCCGCTTCATTGAAGGCATAAAGGATTGCGTAGCCGGCGAAGGCGATCCAGGTCGCCGGTTTCATCGCAGGGTGATCGAGACGAAGGCCGCGAAACGTCCACACCGCGAACACCGCGCCGAGGCCGAGGTAATCGCACGACGTCCACGAGCCGAGATCCGGCATGGGAAACCAGCGCATGAGCCAAGGTTCCAGCAGGCGGGAAACTGGGGCGATGCTGGCGATCGCAAGCATCACGGGGACGAGTGCCCGTTTCGGCACGAACCAGACGACCAGCGGCCAGAGCAGGTAAAATTGCTGCTGCACCGCGAGCGACCAGAAGTGCGAGGTGAAGTCCGGCCAGCGACCGACCAAGGCGATGTGGAAATTGGTGAGTTGGGCGAGATACCAACCCGGTGCGGAACGGAGATCGGCCGCGCCGAGGACCCAGGCCAAAGCGAGCGCGGCGTAGTAAGGGGCGAGAATGCGTAGCCCGCGCTGGAGCTGGAATTTCTTCATCGCCTGCCCGCGCCACGGCAGGCCCGAAACTTCGCCGCGTTCGCGTTCCTTGAGCAGGACGGTGGTGATCAGGCAACCGCTGAGCGTGAGGAAGAAGAAGAGCCCGATCTCGAACGGAAACGGTTCTCGCCATGCGCGCGGCAGCCAGTGCACGCAGGCGACCCCGATCATTGCCCAAGCCCGGATTCCATCGAGTTGAGTCGCGCGTCCGGCCATGTCAGGAAAGAGTAAGCAGCCGCTGGATCAAAAGCGGCGATGTTTTTTTAGAGCCAGCCTTTCCGTCGGCAGTAGACGAAGGGCACGACGACCGAGGCGATCATCAGGCCGATGGAGAACGGATAGCCCCATTTCCACTGGAGTTCCGGCATGTGCGCGAAGTTCATGCCGTAGAGGCTGGCGACGAGCGTGGGAGGCAGGAAAATGACCGCCGCCACGGTGAAAATTTTCACGATCGAGTTCTGCTCGATGTTGATGAGGCCGAGGGTGGCATCGAGCATGAAGTTGATCTTGTTGGAGAGGAAACTGCCGAACTCGGAGAGCGATTGAAGGTCGCGCGCTACGGGCTTGAGCCGCGGGTAAAGAGTCGAGGCGCGGCCGGCGTCCGGTCCGTCGAAGTCTTCGTGCGAGGCATATTGAACGAGCCGCGAGAGAGCGACGATGCATTCGCGTTGCTGGGCGATGAGGCCACCGCTGCGTCCCAGCCGGTAGATGGCTTCGCGCAGATTTTTTTCCGACTCCTTGGCGGCTTGAATCCGAGTAAAGATGCGTTGGGAAAGCTCCTCCGTTTCCTTGGAGATTCGTTCCAGAAGGTCCGCTTGGCGGTCGACGACCGATTCGACCAGAGCGAGGAAAACCTGATCCCGGCTGACCAGCGAGCGACGGTCGAATTGTGCGGCGATCAGCCGGAAGCTTTGGGTTTCCTCCCATCGCAGCGTCACTAGGCAGGCACCGACGAAAACGAAACCGATCTCCGTGGCGCGGGGCGAATCGCTCTCGGTGCTGACCAGCAGCGGGGTGGTCATGAAGCGGGCACCATGCTCGCAGTAGAGCCGGCTGGTGCTCTCGATCTCGCGCATTTCCTCGCTGGTCGGCAGCTCGACGCCGACGAGTTTTTCCACCGCGTGGACTTCCGTGGCGGTGGGCTGGAACAGGTCGATCCAAACCACCCCCGGCGGCATCGTGGCGGGGATTTCCCCGCGGGCGCACTCGTGACCCGAGCCGGGAGAATGGAAGCAAACTGGCATGCCCCGACTGTGGAGATTGCGCTCCGATTGTCTACCCCGGCAGGGTCACGAGATTGAAAAAACCCGGGCGTCCCGCGCCGCAATCCGAAACTCCCGTCGCGTCATCGCTCGGCTGGAGCTTTCATCCAGGTCTGCAACGCAATCCAGCACGCGCCCCAGAAGGGCATCATCCACCGCGATATCAAGCCGTCCAACGTCCTGGTGGACATACACGACGGGCGTTCCGGTGCCTAAAGTCATCGACTTCGGGATCGCGAAGGCAATCGAGAGCCGCCCCGCCGACGAGACGTTGCACACGCTGAACGAGCAGCTCATCGGCACGCCGGATCGACGAGAATGTGGCTCCCCTTGGGGACTCCCAATTCCGGGTAAAACTGGGCATGACGCTACCTTCGCCACTATTCTTATTGATGGTGGTGCAAAGCGGCTCGGGAGCGGCGTTCAATGCCGACGCGACCTTTGCGGAAGTCACGCCATGAACCACGGCCTTCGGTAAGCAATCCGAAGCACCGCCAACGGTGCCAAGATCATCCAGTGGGATTGCCTCAAAGCCGATAATCAGGAGGGGGTAATTTCCGCTCCTAAATCCAGCCATTCCCAGCCGGACTTAACGCCGCCGCCCGCTATGGGCGGTGGTTTCGTTTTATGCCGATAACAAAACGTTTGCTAGGGTTTGGCCAAAAATCCGGAACCGAAGACGAAATTTGTTAGAGCAAAGTCAGCACTTTGCCTCTCGGACATTGACCTCTTCGGCCTTCTTTGAGAGTAAATGCCCTGATTGGCCCAAACCCCTAGATCAAGGGTCAATAAATCCCCACAAAACCCCTTATGAAGAATCCTATCCGGTTTCTTCGCCTCTCAACTGACATCCAAAGCCTTTCCTTGGAAACCGCTTTGGCGGCAGGTGGCCTTTTTTCGCTTTAACCCCTTTCGACGGGCGGAAGGTTTTCCGCGCCAGATTCCGCGGACGCTCTCTAAGAGATTCCCTCTCCCCCTTCTGTCCCCATCCAGGGAAGCCCAACTCTCAAAAACCCCACCCGAAACCCATGCGCAACTCCCTCAAAAAGTGGTTATTGACCCTCGCGCTACCTCTCGCTCTCGGACAGCCCAAGGCTCACGGTTTCACGCATCCCTGCATTCCGACGACCCTTGAGGAACTGAATACCATCAAGGCCAATCTCAATCGGGAGCCTTGGAAGTCCGGCTACGCCCAGCTCGCGTCCTACAGCACTTCCCAGCTTGCCTGGCAAATGGCCGGCCCCTTCGAGAATGTCAGCCGGGCGGGGAATTACGACGCCTACCTCGGCGCATGGGAGAATTCGATGAGTGCCGTGTATAACCTCGCGCGCATGTGGTATTTCACCGGCAACGAGGCATACGCGCAGAAAGCGCATGACATCCTCCTTGCCTGGGCGACCACACACAAAAGCTTCAGCGGCAATGAAGCCGGCCTCGCCCTTGGCGACTCCGCCGTCGCTTTCGGCGGCGGCGCCAGCATCCTGCGCGGCACCTGGCCCGGATGGACGGCCGCCGACACGGCCGCGGTTCAGAACTACTTCTCCAATGTTCTCTGGAAGTCTTCCGCCGGGTGGAACACTCAGGGTCCCGCCAACAAAGGCGCCATCTACATGAAGGCCGGCATCGCCATTGCCCTCTTCTGCGACAACGACCCCTCGAAGTTCAATCACATCATGAACCAAATGCGCACCTTCCACGGCGCCGGTCTGATGGATACCCTGCCCACGGGCCAGATGGGCGAGACGGGCCGCGACCCGGGCCACTGCTGGGGTCACCTCGACGGCCTGACCTTCGTCGCCGAATGCGCCTGGAAACAAGGCGTGGACCTCTACTCGGAATTGGACAACCGGCTACTTGCCTGCGGCGAGTACTACGCCCGCAACGGTTTTACCACTGATAACCCCTACGTGTATTTCGGCACCATTGACTGGCAGTGGATAAGCAATAAGTCCTGGCCCTCGGTTACCGATGGCAGCGGCTGGTTCATGCTCAAAAACGCCTATGCGAACCGCAAGGGCCTTCCCACTCCCTGGATCGACCGTAAAATCCAACAACAGCACGTCGATGGCGGCAGCTTCATGTTTATCAAGACGGCCGACTTCACCACCGCCACCCTGGCGCCGGCCACCTTTCCGGGGGTTTCTCCGGCCTCGGACGGCTTGACCTTGACTACCCTCGGCAGCCAGACCTCAGGCCGCAGCGCCTCCTATTCGAACGGCGCCTGGACGATGAGCGGACTCGGAAACGGCACCTGGTCGGATACGTCCGACGACTGCCAGTTTGCTTACACAACAATGACCGGCGACTGCGCCATGGTCGCCAAGATCACTTCCAACCAATATCCGAGCGCTCAGGCCAGGGCGGGCTTGATGATCCGCGACAATCTCACCGCCACCGTCGGGCAGCGCGCCTGGATCGGAGCCCTGTCCGCGCCCACCATGAAGATGGAATCCCACATGCGGGGCTGGACCGAAAACTGGGGCGGCAGCGGCTATGATGACCGTTCACACGACTGGCCTCCCGGTCTGCCCTACTGGATCAAGATCGAGCGCCGGGACAAACAGATCTCCACCTTCGCTTCGCCCGACGGCACCAGTTGGTCGCCCCTGAACTGCACCTATTACAGCAACCTCCCGTCCACCCTCTACATCGGGCTGTTCGTGTCCAGCGGGACCACCACGACCAATACCGCCACGTTCGAGAACGTCGCCTTCACCGGCGGCACCGGCGGCCTCGTGACCACTCCGGCCGCTCCGGTGGGCCTGATCGCCGCCGCCTCCGGCAAAGCGGTGACCGCACGCTGGCTAGCTTCCTTCGGCGCGACTGGCTATGATCTGCTGCGCACCACTACCCCCGGCAGCGGCTATGCCGTCATTGCCAGCAACCTTACCACCACGAGCTACGTGGACACCACCGCGGTCGCCGGCACCAACTACTACTACGTGGTCCGGGCGAAAAACTCCGCCGGCACCAGTGGCAACTCGCCCGAGTTCGCAGCCTCCCACAGCCAGTTGGTTCCGCAGATGGCCAACCTCGCCTTCGGCGGCACCACATTGGCAAGTATCAATACCGGCTCCCAAGTCGGAGGCTCCGATACGGCATTCGACGGCAACCCAGCCTCCAAGTGGTTTGGTTGGAACTCACCCACCGGCTGGCTCCAGTATGACTTTGGCGCGGGCAACGAGCAGGTCGTCAAGCGCTACACGATCAATAGCGCCGACGTGGCGACACGCGACCCGAAAGACTGGCAGTTTCAAGGCTCACAGGACGGCTCCAACTGGACCACCCTTGATACCCAGATCGGCCAGACCTTCGCCATCAACATGGGGATGAACAACTACAACATCGCCAACACCACAGCCTACCGCTACTACCGGATCAACGTCACAGCCAACAACGGCGCCACCGGCGTGGCAATCTCCGAACTCGGACTGTGGGGAGACAGCGGGCGCACGATTCCGAACGGAACCTACACCGTCGTCAGCCGCAAGAGCAACAAGGTCCTCGATCTCGCCGCCAGCGGCACCGATGCCGTTCAAGCGGGCTGGACCGCCGTCGATCGCCAGCGATGGCAGATCGCGTGGCAGGGCAACAGCCAATATCGTGTCACCAATCTCGCCAGTACCGATGCGCTCGACAACGGCGGCACTTCCAACCCGGGCACCAATCTGATCGTCCAGTCCCCGAACGGAAGCAGCAGCCAGCTCTGGACGATTGTCCCCGACAGCGATGGCTTCCATCGCATCACGTCCGAAAACAGCGGTCTGGTGGTTGACGTCAGCGGCGGCTCGACCGCCGATGGCGCAAACATCATCCAAGGGAGCTATAGCGGCAGCGACAGCCAGCTTTGGAGGACCAGCATCCTCGGCACGCCGCTGCCAATGCCGCCGACCCCTGCAGGCCTGGCGGCCACCCCCGCCTCCATCAGCCAGATCAACCTGTCGTGGACGGTCAGCCCCGGCGCGATCAGCTATACCATCAAGCGGGCGAGCGTCAGTGGCGGACCTTACACGATCGTTGCGGTGAGTGTGAATACACCGAGCTACTCGGACACCGGTCTGCTCAGCAGCACGACTTATTATTATGTCGTGTCGGCGGTGAACGGCAGCGGCGAAAGCGCCGATTCCGCGCAGGCCCAGGCCACGACCCTGACCGCCCCGCCCGACGCCCCAACTGGTCTGACCACCGTCCTCGGCCACAACCAAGTCACCTTGGCTTGGGCGGCTTCCGGCGGAGCGACGAGCTACACCGTGAAGCGCGCCACCACCTCCGGCGGCCCCTACACCACGGTGGCCACCGGTTTGACAAGTCTGACCTACACCGACACGGGTCTCACCAACGGCGTCACCTACTACTACGTTGTCTCCGCCGCCAACGCCAATGGCACCGGCGCCGACTCCGCCGAGACCTCCGTCACCCCGAGCGCCCTAGTGGTTCACCTCAAGTTTAACGAAAGCGCAGGCACCACCGCCGCCGACTCTAGCGGCCGCGCCTTTCACGCCACGCTCGTCAACACCCCGACCTTCTCAGCCGGCACCCTTGGCAACGCTCTCAACTTCCCCGCGACGGCCTCCCAACATGCCCGTCTCCCCAACGGCATCACCAGTGGCATCACCGACTTCACCATCTCCACCTGGGTCAAGCTCAGCGGCACGACAGCGAGAACTCGGATTTTTGATTTCGGGACAGGCACGAACAACTACATGGAACTTTGCCCGAGGAACGACAGCAGCTACCTGCAGTATGAAATCGTGTCGGGCGGAACCGTCCAGAGGCTCAACACCGCCTCCACAATCCCAACGGGAGTGTGGACCCATGTCGCGTTAACTCAGTCGGGCACGACGGGGACCCTTTACGTCAACGGCACGGCGGTGGGAACCAATGCCGGACTGACATTGAAGCCGTCGACCTTGGGGGCCACGACGCTCAATTATATAGGCAGGTCCCAGTGGTCCAGCGACCCCTACTTCAACGGTTCCCTCGACGACTTCCGCCTCTACAGCCAGGCGCTGAGCGCCGCTGAGATCGATGCCCTCGCGCACCCCGCCGCCGGCGCCCCGATTCAGCTCGCCGCCGTCCCCGGCGACGCCCAGGCCACCCTCACTTGGCTCCCCAACGCCACCTACACCTACACCGTCAAACGCTCCACCACGAACGGCGGCCCCTACACCACCGTCGCCACCGGCGTGACGGCTCTCACCTACACGGACACCGGCCTCACCAACGGCGTCACTTATTACTACGTCGTCAGCGGGGCCAACTCCGGCGGCTCCGGCCCCGACTCCGCCGAGGTCTCCGTCACCCCAAGCACCCTGCGCCTCCACCTCAGGTTCGACGAAAGCTCGGGCACCGTCGCCGCCGACTCCAGCGGCCGCGGCCAGAACGCCACGCTGGTGAACGGGCCGACCTTCGGGGCCGGCAAGATCAACAATGCCCTCACCTTCCCCGCGACCTCCGCCCAGTATGCCACCCTCCCCTCCGGCATCGTGAGCGGGGTGACCGACTTCACCGTCTCCACCTGGATCAAGGTAAACGCCTTCGCCACGTGGCAGCGCGTCTTCGACTTTGGCAGCGGCACCAACAACTATATGAACCTCACCACTCAGTATACCGGTACCGCGCCGAACAACGCCAAGCTTCGCTTCGCCATCCGCACCCCCTCCATCGGCGAGCAAAGCGTCAGCGGTACCAGCATCGCACTGCCGACCGGCACCTGGGCTCACGTCGCCGTCGTGCGCTCGGGGACAACCGTTTCGCTCTACATCAACGGCGCGCTCGCCGGTTCGGGCACGATCGCCCTCAATCCCGCCGACCTCGGCACGACCACGTTGAATTACCTCGGCAAGTCGCAGTTCAACGATCCCTACCTCAACGGTTCGCTCGATGACTTCCGGATTTACAGCCAGACGATGAGTGCCTCGCAAGTCACCGCCCTTGCTACTGTGTTACCAGCGCCTGAGGGACTCGCCGCGACCGCCGGCAATGGTCAGGTGGCTTTGAGCTGGAACGCCGTCTCGGGCACGGACGGTTACAGCGTGAAACGCGCCACGACTTCCGGCGGCCCTTACACGACACTCCAAGCCAACGTCGCTGGCACCAGCTTCACCGACACGGGAGTGACCAACGGCACGACTTACTACTACGTGGTCAGTGCCAGCAACCTCGGCGGCGAAAGCATCAACTCCACCGAAGTTTCGGCCACCCCGCTCGCTTCGCCCGCCGTGCCGACCGGACTGGCGGCGCTCGCCGGTGACGCCACCGTTTCCCTGGACTGGACCGCCTCGGCGGGTGCCGCCAGCTACAATGTGAAACGCGCCACCACGCCGGGCGGCCCGTATGACACCCTTCAAGCTGGAGTCACCAGCACCAGTTTCTCCGACAACGAGCTGACCAACGGCACGACCTACTACTACGTGGTCAGCGCCGTTAACGCTGTGGCCGAAAGCGCCGACTCGAGCGAAGTTTCCGCCACGCCCGTGCCGCCGGCTCCCGACGCGCCGGCCCCGCTCACCGCCATTCCTAGCAACGCCACCGTCGCGCTGATCTGGAATGAAGCGCAAGGAGCGGACAGCTACAGCGTGAAACGCGCCACTGCCAGCGGCGGACCGTTCGCCACTCTCGCGGGCGGCTTGACCAGCACGAGCTACAGCGACACCAGCGCGGTCAACGGCACGACCTATTACTACGTCGTCACCGCCAGCAACCTCGGCGGCGAAAGCGAAGCGTCACCGCAAGCATCCGCTACCCCGGTCGCGCCTCCCGTTGCTCCGGCCGGTCTTGCCGCCACCGCCGGCAACGCCACGGCCACGCTTACCTGGGGTCCGGTCGCGGGCGCCAGCGGCTACCGCCTGAAGCGCGCCACCGTCAACGGCGGACCGTATGCGCTTGTGACGGAGTCGACCGCCACCTCGTTTGAAGACAGCAGCCTGACCAACGGCACGACTTACTACTACGTCGTAAGCGCCTACAACGCCGGTGGCGAAAGCGCGAACTCGGCTGAAGTCAGCGCCGAACCGCTGGATGCCCCCGTCGCCCCGACCGGCCTGACCGCCACCGCCACCTCCAGCAGCAAGATCAACCTCGCCTGGAGTACGGTCAGCGGTGCGACCAGCTACACAGTGAAACGCGCCACCGTCACCGGCGGGCCCTATACCGCCCTGGCCTCCGGCTTAACCGCCCCGTCGTTTACCGACAGCGCCCTCACCCCTGCCACGACCTACTACTACGTCGTGACCGCCACCAACACCGGCGGCGAAAGCGCCAACTCGACGGAGGCCTCGGCCACCACCAGCGACCTGCGCGTCAGCCTCGCCTTCGACGAAACCAGCGGCACCACCGCCGCCGATTCCGCGGGCGACGGCTACCACGCCACCTTGGTCAACGGCCCGGTCTTCGCCACCGGCACGCTTGGCAACGCGGTCGACCTCGATGGAGCCAACGATCACGCCACCTTGCCCACCGGCGTGCTCAACGGCCTGACCGACTTCACCCTCAGCGTGTGGGTCAAACCCGACACCATCACCAACTGGTCGCGCGTGTTCGACTTCGGCACCGGCACCACCGTGAACATGTTCCTCGCGCCTAAGAACGCCGCCAACGGCAAGGTGCGCTTCGCCATCACCACCGGCGGCGGGAATGGCGAGCAACGCATCGATGGTGCCAATGCCCTGACCGCCGGAGCCTGGAGCCACGTCGTGGTCACCAAGAGCGGCAACACCGGCATCCTCTACGTCAACGGCGTGGAAGTCGGCCGCAACACCGGCATGACCCTCAGCCCGTCCTCGCTTGGGGCGACTACCCTCAACTACCTCGGCCGCTCGCAGTATTCCGATCCGTACTTCGATGGCAAAATCGACGACTTCCGGATCTACGCCCGCGCCTTGGCCCCGACGGAAATCGCCACCGCCACCGCCTCGCAAATGCCTTTGGCCACCGTCAGCGGCCTGCAAGCGACTCCGGTTTCCTCCGCTCAGATTAACCTGAGCTGGACCGCCAATCCGAATGCCGCGAGCTACAACGTCAAGCGCGCCACCACGCCCGGCGGCCCCTACACCACCTTGGTCACCGGGGTGACCACCAACAGCTATAGCAGCGGTGGACTCAACGCGGGCAGCGTTTACTACTATGTGGTCAGTGCCACCAACGCGGGCGGCGAAGGAGCCAACTCGGCGGAAGCCAGTGCTACCACCTTCCCGGCCGCGCCCGCCAACCTGACGGCCACCCCCGTTTCCAGCAGCCAGCTCAACCTGGCGTGGAGCGCGTCGACCGGTGCGACCGGTTACACGGTGAAACGCTCCGCCACGATCGGCGGAACCTACGCCACCGTGGCCTCCGGCGTGACCGGCCCGTCGTATCAGGATACCGGTCTCGCCGCCGGAGCCACCTGGTATTACGTCGTCAGCGCGTCGAACCCCAGTGAAAGTGTCGACTCGACCGAAGCCAGCGCGACTACGCTGCCGGAAACTCCGGCCGGTCTTGCCGTTACGGTGGTTTCCCCCAGCGCCCTGGACCTGACTTGGTCGGCCACCGCCGGAGCCACCGGTTACGACGTGAAACGCGGAGCCAGTGCGGGCGGACCGTTTACCACGATCGCCAGTGGCGTCACCGCCACGACCTTCAGCGACAGCGGACTCAATGCGGCAACCACCTACCACTACGTCGTAGCGGCCACCAACGCGGGCGGCGCCAGCGCCAACAGCGCCTCGGTCAACGCCACCACCTTGCCGCTGCCGCCTGCCGCACCCACGGGCCTCGCCGCCACCCCGGGCAACGGCCAGATCGGTCTCTCCTGGGCGAGCGTCTCCGGCGCCACCGGTTACACCGTCAAACGCGCCACCGTCAGCGGCGGCTCCTACACGGTGATCGCGAACCTCACCAACACGGGTTACACCGACACCGGCCTGACCAACGGCACGACCTACTTCTATGTGGTCAATGCCACCAACCCCGGCGGCACCAGTGCCGACTCGGCGGAGGTTTCCTCCGCCCCGATCGGATTGCCCAGCCCGTGGGTCGGCGCCGACCTCGGCACCACCGGGCTGACCGGTAGCGCCAGCTTCAGTGGCGGCGCCTACACCGTCCAGGGCGCGGGCAGCTTCGGCGGCAGCAGCGATGGCTTCCGCTACGTTTACCAGCCGCTAAGCGCGGATGGCTCGATCATTGCGCGCATCAGCACGCTCCAGGACACCGGCTCGAGCGCCCGGGTCGGCATCATGATCCGCGACACGTTGGCCACCAACTCGCGCATGGCCACGCTGAGTGTGACCGGCGCGGGTGCCTTCAAATGGATGCGCCGCACCAGCACGGGCGGCAATGTCAGCAACACCAACAGCAGCTCGGGCACGGCCCCGAACCTCTGGATCCGGCTGGTGCGTGCGGGCAATACGATCACCGCGTCGAAGAGCACCAACGGCACGAGCTGGACGACCATCGGCAGCTCCACCGTGACGATGGCCAGTAGCTGCTACATCGGCCTCGCGGTGGCCAGCGGCAGCACCACCACGCTCAATACGTCGGTCTTCGAGAATGTGACCGTGGTTCCGTGAGGTTTCGACGAGTCGCCGGATCGAAAGGTCCGGCGGCTTTTTTCTCGAGGGTTTCCGCAAAGGGCCTCAGGGAATCCGCCGCATCATCCTGCTATTCCATCAAGGCTAACAGCACGGGTTGCTGAAACCGGGTGGAGGGGCTTCAACGGGAAGCACTTTGCTAGACATCAGCGAACTGTGGCGGGTAACCCCGGTTGCCTCTGACACAACTCTTATAGAGCTGGAGGCGGAGGTGGGAATCGAACCCACGAATGGAGGTTTTGCAAACCTCTGCCTTACCACTTGGCTACTCCGCCGTAATGCTCGGGAGCGCTTGGGTAGGGCTTCGGTCGCCGGGTGTCAATGCCCGGATTTTCCAAAGGCCGAAAACTTCCCGCGGTCCCTTGCTTTTTCCTTCAAATGGAACGACTGGTTAGAATGCGGGACGTCGTCCTACGACATTCCGGTCCAACTTCAAACCCCATCAAACCATGCTCCACTGGACTCTTGTCTTCCTGGTCATCGCCTTGATCGCAGCGGTTTTCGGTTTCACGGGAGTCGCCGGCACGGCGGCAAACATCGCGAAAATCCTCTTCGTGATCTTCCTCGTGCTCTGGCTGATCTCGTTCGTGTTCCGCTGATCAGCGGGCGAGAGGCTTGCCGAGCCGAACTAGGGCGGGATCGAGTTTATACTTGGTATCCGCCACCGCGTGGATCGGCAGATGGCCGTAGGTGCCATCCCGATAAACCATGATGGCGTTGGTTTCGCCTGAGCCCAAGGCTTCCACGGCCGCGACCGCGAACTTGTACGCCATGATGCGATCGTGTACGGTCGGCGAGCCGCCGCGCTGGACGTGGCCGAGCACGGTGAGCCGCGCGTCCATGTCGAGCGTGTCCTTGATCCACCGCGTGAGGTAGTCGGACATCTTCGTGCCTTCGGCCACGATCGCGATGATGTAGCCACGGTTTTCGTGCTCCATTTCGTAGCGGAGTCGCGCGCCGATCGAATCGAGGTCGTATTCGAGTTCGGGCACGAGGCAGATTTCCGCGCCGCAGGAGAGCGCGCTGGTCAGAGCGAGATACCCACAATGACGGCCCATGACTTCGATCACGAAGCCGCGGGAAAACGAGCTCGCGGTGTCGCGGATCGAGTCCACCGACTGGCGGATCATGTTGAGCGCGGTGTCGACCCCGAGGCAGTAGTCGGTACCGGCGATGTCGTTGTCGATCGTGGCGGGAATACCGGCGAAAGGCACGCCGAAGTCCGAGTAGAATTGATTTAGCGCGCTGAACGAGCCGTCACCCCCGATGACGATGAGCTTGCCGATGCCGCGGCGCTTAAGATTTTCGTAGGCCTGCTTGCGGTACTCGTAGTCGAAAAAGCGCTGGGAGCGGGAGGAGCGTAGCACGGTGCCGCCCTTGTGCATGATGCCTGAAACCATCTCGCGGGTGGCCTCGACGATCCGGTCGTCGATCAGGCCCCGCAAGCCGTCGTAAACCAGAAACGGCTTATAGCCTTTGCTCGCAGCGTATTCGACGGCGCATTTGACCGCCGGGTTCATTCCGGCGGCGTCTCCGCCCGAAGTCATGATTGCAAGTCCTTCAGCCATGGTGGGGAGCGCAGGGAACCGCGTCGGGACGCCGGATGCAAGCACGAGGGATGCCGCGGGTGGGCCTAAAGTGCAGGTTTTCGCATGAGCTTTGGTAATTTCCGGCTCATGCCTCGATCATGAGGCTGGGCGAAAACGAAAAAGGGAGAACCCGGCCGGGTTCTCCCTTGATCCAAAAAAACGAAAAAGTCGTCAGGCTTCGGCGACGGCCGGAAGCCGGAAGGCGCGGATTTCGGCGAGATGCGCGCGGAATTCGCGGACTTCCAATTTCCAGCGGCGCAGGGCTTTGCGGGAAAGATCGACTCGCTCGGCCAAAGCCTGCTCAAGCTCATGGTAGCTCTTGGCCAGTTGCTCAAGCCGGGCATGGATCGCGGCGGTGGCGGCTTCCCGCCATGCCTGATCGTGGGATTCCTGAAGCTTCTGCAGATCGCGCTCAGCCTTGCGGCGTGCCTCGACCATTTGGGCCAGCACCACTCGGCTTTCGGGCACACGGCGCAGGTCAGTGGCGAGGCCCAGCTTGGCCAGCACCCAGATCATCCACTTCGTCGGGTCGAAATTCCACGGCTTCACGCCATTGCGGTAATCGTGCTGAAACTCGTGGTGATAGTTGTGATAGCCTTCGCCGAAGGTGAAAAGCGACATCACGAAGCTGTCGCGGGCGCTGCAGCGGGTGGAGTAAGGCTGGCTGCCGATGGTGTGGCAGAGCGAATTGATGAAGAACGTGCACTGCTGGACGACGAAGACGCGCAGGACACCGGCGATGAGGAAGCCGCCAAGGGCGCCAGTCGGGCCGTTCCAGAGATAGCCGAGCGCGGCGGGCAGGGCGAGACCGACGGTCGCAGCGAGTACTTTGTCCCAGCGGTATTGCCACATCACGAGCTTGTCCTTGCGGAGGTCCGCCACGTTATCAAGCGGCGGTTCGGGATTCACTTTGAACAGAATCCAGCCGATGTGAGCCCAGAAGAATCCCTTGCTGATGTCGTAAGGGTCGTCGTCGTGGTCGGTGTGCTTGTGGTGGCGGCGATGATCGGCCACCCAGTGGAGGGCGGAGTTTTCAAACGCGCAGGCACCGAAGACCAAGGTGAACAGGCGGATCGGCCATTTTGCCTTGAAGGAAAGGTGCGAGAACAGTCGGTGGTAGCCGAGCGTGATGCTCATACCGGTGGCGATCGCGTAGAAAAGGAACATCGACAGCTGGAACCAGTCGATTCCGTGATGCCAGAAGTAGATCGGAGTGGCGATCAGGGCGAGCAAGGAGATCACCAGCAGGAAGCCGGTATTGATCCAGTCGACCCGCGCGAAGGGGATATTCAGCTTTTTCAGCATGAGAGTTGGGACTCATAGGGCCGATTTGGCTGCGGGTCAATGCCGGGGTGCTAACCGTTCGGGAGGAGCAATCCGTGAGTTAAGGGAGCAAAAGGCAATGTCGCGGCCGTCTTCGTGCATTTTGCTCTGGACGTGGCGCGTTTCGCCTTTCAGGGTTGAAGGCTCAACTCGTTCCACCACAAGGACTTTTGTGGCCACGTGGCGTTTGGCACGCAACGAGGTAAAGAGCCCTTCGTTCGAATCATGGATATTCTTATTGTTGATGACGAGCGGTCCGTCCGCCAAGCGACTGCCTTTGCCCTGGAGGGCGATGGCCATTACGTGGAAACGGCGGAGGACAGCTCCAGCGCTCTCAAGAGGCTGCGGGAGTCCGCTTTCGATCTGATTTTCCTCGATCTCCGCCTTGGCGCGGAGGACGGCTTGGAAGTTCTCAAAAAGATCCTGGAGGCGAAACCGGAACAACTGGTGGTGATGTTCACCGCCCACGCTTCCATCCAGACCGCGGTGCGGGCAACGCAACTCGGTGCCTTCGATTTCCTGGAAAAACCTTTCGTGCCTGAGCAATTGCGCGCGCTGGTGGTGAAGGCAGACAAAGCGCTCCGCACCCAGGGCGAGGTTCAGGAATTGAAGCAAACGGTGGTGGCGTTGAAGAGCGAGGCGCAGTCCGGCAAAGTGCCGCTGCACTTCGATTCGGAAGAGGGCCAGACCAAGACCGCGCTGGATATTTTATTCCGCGCCGCCGGGACTCCTGCCTCCGTGTTGATTCTCGGAGAGAGCGGCACGGGCAAAAGCGTGATCGCCCGGGAAGTCCACGAACGCAGTCATCTGCACGACAAACCGCTGGTGACGATCAGTTGCCCGAGCCTTTCCAAGGAATTGCTCGAAAGCGAACTCTTCGGTCACGTCCGCGGTGCCTTCACCGGCGCGGTCAAAGACAAGACCGGCAAGGTCGCCGCCGCGGACGGGGGGACTTTGTTTCTCGACGAAATCGGCGAACTCCCGCTGGAAATCCAATCCAAGCTGCTGCGTTTGCTGCAAGAGCGGGAATACGAGCGGGTCGGTGACAACAAAACCCTGCACGCCAACGTCCGCGTGATCGCCGCGACCAATCGCGATCTCCGTCAGGCGGTGGTCGAGGGCACGTTCCGCGAGGACCTTTATTATCGCCTCAACGTCATTGCCGTGACGATTCCGCCGCTGCGGGAACGCCGTCGTGATTTGAAGCATTTTGCCACGCGCTATCTCGATCATTTCGCGAGCCAAGTGGGCCGCCAGTTCGAAGGATTCGAGCCCGGCGCGTGGGATGCCATCATCCAGCACGGCTGGCCGGGTAACTTGCGCGAATTGCGCAACGCGATCGAGCGCGCGGTGATCCTTTCGACCGGCAAGGCGATCTCCGCGGCGGATTTGCCCGCGCCATCAAAGGCATTTTCGGTGGCCAACAATGGCGCGCCTGTGGGGCTGCAAGTGGGCAGCCAGGTGAAACTGGAGGACTTGGAAACCGCTCATATCCGCGCCGTGCTCGAATGGGCGCCCAGCTTGCAGGAGGCGGCCGAAATCCTCGGCATCGACAAAGCGACGCTCTATCGCAAGCGCAAGCGTCTGGACCTGGACTGAACGATAACGGCGGTACTTTTCCTCATCACCCTTCATGCTTCGCAACCGTCTGCTGCTGGCGCTTAGTGCGTTGATTTTCCTACTGCTTTGCGTCGGTTCGGCGGGCTTAGTGCTGTTCCGTGGAGCGGCGCAGGAATTCGACGCCAAGGTTCAACGCGCGGCGGATTTGAATAGCGCGGAGAAAAAACTCCGGGTCATCACCTCCACGTTGAACTCGAAGTATCTCGCGCCAATGGGTTTCCCGTATTCGGGGCGCAATCCCGAGCGCAAAACCTTCGACGATTTGTCCAAGGAGATGCATGCAGCGGTGGCGAAAATGCAGCGCGCCGATAACGGCGGGCGGGTGGATGAGTCGGTGCAACATCTTTCGCAGGCGTGCGAAGAGTACCTCAAAACCTACGAGGAATTTTTCTCCAACCACCCGACCGAGCAGGCGGATCGTGCGAACGTGCTGCAGGATATTTCCCGGCTGAGTCAAAAAATCACCGAGCAGTCAGCCATCGCAGGGTTGTTGTATGAGGAACAATTGGCCGCCACCACGAACACCTTTAAGGCGCGTTCGCTCGGCAACGTGCTTTTCATTTTTTGCCTGATGGCCGTAGGCGTCGTGATCGCGGTGATGATCTATTTTCACCTCGTCCGTGCGATCGTCGATCCGGTCGTGAGCCTCTCGCATTCGATTCAAGAAGTGAAGCGAGGCAACTTCGAGCTGAGTTTGCCGGAGCCGTCGTCCAATAACGAGCTGTCTGCGCTCATCCCGGCGTTCAACGAGATGGCGGCGGAGCTGCGCCAGCGTCGTCGGGAAAGCGACGACAGCCTGTTGCGCACGAATTTACAAAACCGCGCGATTTTCACGGCGATTCCCAAGCCGATGTTCGTGCTCAAGGACGACGGCTCGATGGACCAGCTCAATCCAGCGGCCGAAGTTTTGCTCGCGCGTCTCGGGGTGAGCGGTCGCTTGCCTTCCGTGCTGCAGCCGTTGTTCGAAGATTGCGTTCGAAAGCGGAAAAATTTCATGCCCGACGACATCCGTGAAGCGGTGTTGTTTCGCATCTGTGACGACGAATACTACTACTTGCCGCGTATTTTCCGATTCTCGACTGAGAATGGCGAGGCCGGCTGGTGGGCGGTGGTGCTGATGGATGTGACCCGCTTCCGTTGGCTCGATGAAATGAAATCGAACCTGCTTGCGACTGTCAGCCATGAGATCAAAACGCCACTGACCGGCATTCGCATGGTGCTTCACTTGCTGCTGGAAGGCCGGACGGGAGATCTCGCGCCGCTTCAGCAGAAGATGGTCATGTCCGCGCGTGACGATTGCGAACGGCTTCTTGTTACGCTGAAGCGTTTGCTCGATCTCGTGCGCGTGGAAAGCGGTGCCAGCCAGCTTCAGATACGCCCGCTCCAGTTTGTGGAAACCTTGGAGCGTGCCCGTGAACTCTTCGCAAGCGCTGCGGCGGAGCGACAAATCGATCTCGTCATCGATTGCGAGCCCGGCCTGCCTCTGATCGAGGGCGATACCGTGCGGCTGGATGAGGTCGTGCAAAACCTCATATCCAACGCTCTCAAGCATGGCCCCGAAGGCCAGCCGGTGACCCTGCGTCTGACTCAGCCGCAGGATGGACGTTTTCTGCGCCTTGCCGTGATCGATCATGGTGCAGGCGTTCCTCATGAAGTTCGCGGGAGAATCTTCGATAAATTCTACCGTGTGCCTGGGCAAAAGGTGGAAGGCGTCGGGCTCGGGCTTTCGATCGCCCGCGAAATCGTGCTCGCTCACGGGGGGCGCATCGGTCTCGCCAGCGCCAGCGGTCCCACCGAATTCCACGTCGATCTACCAGTGGTCCAGGCAACCGCAAGAGCGTGAATTCCGCCTCTGGCGATGCACGTTGTATGATCAAAAAGCGGCTGGTGAGAGGGGATGCTGCTAACAACTGCTAGCAAGGTTTTCTAACCATCTCAGTTCCAGCCTTTGAAGCAGCCGAAAGAGGATCTGGCACGAGGTGTGCGAAGAAAGGTTCAAGGCGTTGGTTTCGCCGAAATGATCCAAAGCTTATGAAAGCCAAATTGTTTCTCGCCTTCTGTTTGTTCCCGATTTGCGCGCCGTTGATGTCCTGCCGGGAGAAAGGCCCGGCGGAAAAAGCGGGCGAGCAAATCGACAAAGCCGCCGAAAATATTAAGGAAACGGTCGACCCTGCTGGACCGGCAGAACGCGCTGGCGAAAAAATCGACCGCGCGATCAACCGCTGAGCGGTCGGCCGTGGAAGTTTTTTTCGTCCCGGCAAGCGCCCTGATTCGTTATGATGCACCGGATGAACAGACACACCCATTCTCTTGCTCAGCGGGTACGGGATGATTTGCGTCTCCTCTCCGCCGACACCCGGAGGTTACTCCAGCAAGCGCTCCAGCACGATCTTCCGGATGCGCGTGATCGCATGATGGATCAGGCCCACCGGACCATCGATTCGAGCCGCGATTGGATCCGATCCAGCGGGCGGGCGATTCGCCGGGATCCTCGCGCTCCCTATGTTGCCGGAGCGCTCGGGCTTGCCTTGGTGGCCACGTTGGTGTGGGCGACCTGTCGAGCGTGCGCAAACGATGACGGGTGATCCGCAACCCGTTTATCGTTTTTTCGCGACGAGCAGATAGGAATGGTCGATCAGCTCGCGGACCAATGGGTCGGGCAAGCTGCCGTCCAGAATGAGCGTGTTCCAGTGCCGCTTGTTCATGTGGTAGCCGGGAATGATCGCTTCATATCGATCGCGCAGTTCCAGCGCGCGCTCGGGATCGCATTTCAAGTTCACGCGTGACGGAAACTCATCGGGCGAAGTGAGGGCGAACATCTTGCCGCCCACTTTGTAAACCAAATGGTCAGGCCCGAAGGGCGTGGTTTCTTCCGCGCCGGGTTTTGATAAACAGTAAGCGATGAGATCGGGCAGGTCCATGGACTAGCGGAGGGTGCCTTCGGTCACGCCGAGTTTTTCCAACGCGGTGATGTGGCGAAGGAGATCGTCCGGTTCGCTCTTGCCGTTGAGTAGCGATTGATAGGCGAGGATGGTACGAGCGGCGTCGGATTTCGACTCGTCGAGCAGCTCGACACGGAAGCGCGACAAGCCCGTCGCGCGTAAGTCGCGGAAGAAGCGGGCACCCGTTTGCGCGCGGCCGTTGAACAAGGTATTGCGGCAACCGACGTCTGCCATGAGCCGGTGAAGTTGTCCGACGCGGTCGCGCAAGTGCACGACGTGATTTTCGCACGGACGGCCGCAATCCTTATAGGTCGTGCCGGAGCTGAGGAAGGTGCAGAATACGCAGTGCTCCATGTGGAAGAGCGGCATGTGTTGATGCAGCGTCAGCTCAAACCACTCGGCGGGCGCTCCGTGGAGAAGGTCGAGCACTTGGGAAATATTGAGGTCGTAGGAAACGGTCAGCCGGTCGAGACGAGCGGTTTCCTTGAGAAGCTTCGCAGTGATTGGGTTGGCGACGTTGAGCGAGAAGTCGCCGATCTTTTTTACCTCGTCGCGATGTTTGAAATGTTCGAGCGACGCGAGGTTGCGTAACAACACGCCATCGGGTTCCGCGCGTTCGATCAATTTCAGATAACCCGTTTCGCCCGCTTTGAGAATGCGGGGCGTGGCGAGGCTGATCTGAGATTGGAGGTTTGAAATTTGGGATTTAAGCGCGACGGCGTCTTTGTAACGGCGCGGATCTTCGAAGTCGCAATAGACATCCGGCACGCCGGCTTCAAATGCAGCTTCGACTTGCTCAAGAGAGCGGCACATCACCGACAAATGCGGCGTTTCCGCGATGCGGTCGGCGATAACCGGTGGCAGCAATTCGCGATAGGAGGCGATCCGCGATGGCGCGGCGGTCGCGGGAGCGTCGGTCCGGGTTTCGTCGAGTTGTTCGACCAATGCACGCCGCAAACGATTCAGTTCGGAAAGCGCGAGGTGGCAATCGTCCTCGAGTTTATTGTCGAGTGAGGCCAGTTCGTACGACGTGTCTCCGAGTCGGGAAAACTGAGCGACCAGCGTTTCAGTCGAGAGCGGGTGCTTGGTGGAAGGCTGAAGAGGAGAAGGGGAGGAAACTGCGGCTTGGCGGTTGGAGACCGCCGCCACGGTGAGCGGTTCGCCCGGCCTGCCGCTGACGACAAGTGAGAGCGGCGTTTTCTTTTCGATCAGTTTCGTGTTCTGCCAGAAACGACGGATCTCTGCCTCCAGTTTCGGATCGGAGGTTTTGTAGAGCGTATGACCGATGCGGATGCGGTCGAAATCGAGGCCGCTGTGCGTGCGATGGAACAACAACCGCGAACCTTCGATTTTCCAGATGCGTGCGCCTTGCTCCTCGTTGCGGTCTTCACCGGCGTCGAACACCACGCCGTCGCCCGCGGAGAGAGGAATATGGGGCTCGCCGTCGAGTTCGACCCAGCCTGGGCCGCAGCGGGCGATTTCGCCGAGTAACGGCCCGCGCTTTTTCCCGAAGCGTCCGTGCGTCAAATACGGATGATTGGTGCCGCCAAGCCAACCGGTCGTGAGACCGCGCGAAAAGGTCATCTCAAGCGAATAGCGATCTTCGTCGGTGACGGTAGATTCGATTCCCGCGAGTGCCGAATCGATCGCCTTGCGGTAGACGCGTGTGACCGCCGCGACGTATTCGGGCGATTTCAGACGGCCTTCGATTTTGAATGACTTCACGCCCGCTTGGATCAGGCCGGGGATCAAATCGACTGCCGCTAAATCCTGTGGTGAAAGCAGATAGCGGACTTCCTGCATTTCGCGCGTCACGCCATCGACGACCAACTCATAGGGCATCCGGCAGGCTTGCGCGCATTCGCCGCGATTCGCCGAGCGTTGGCCGAGCGATTCGGACGTCAGACATTGGCCGGAGTAGGCGACACATAACGCGCCATGCACGAAGACTTCGAGCGGTGCACGTGTCGTTTCCGGCGCGGCGGCTTGGAAACGTTCGATTTCCTTCAACGACAACTCACGGGCGAGCACCGCGCGTTCGAGCGGGAAAAGCGATTCGATGAACTCAAGTCCCTCCGGCGCGGTGATCGTCATCTGCGTCGACGCGTGCAACTCGACCTCGGGAGCGATTTCCCGTGCCATTTTCGCCAAGCCGAGGTCCTGAATGATGAGGGCGTCGACACCCGCGTCGGCGATCAAACGAAGCTGACGTTCGGCGGCCTCCAGCTCGCCCGTGAAGATCAGGGTGTTCATCGCGATGAAACCCTTCACACCGTGGCGATGGAGGAAATGCATCAGCTGGGGCAGGTCATCTTCGGTGAAATTGTCGGCGCGCAAGCGGGCGTTGAATTTCGGCAGACCGAAGAAAATCGCGTCGGCTCCCGCGGCCACGGCGGCACGGGCGCAGTCCCAGTTTCCGGCCGGGCTGAGGAGTTCGGGGGTAAGATCGTGGGACTTCATGCGCGCTTGCGTGCGGGAACCATGCGCCGGAATCGCCCGATTGGCAGGGAAAATTGCTCCCGGCGATTTCTTCGCGTTGCGGAACTTTCCGTTGGCTCGCGGGTTTTCCCCTCTGAACCGATCCCGCCATGCTGCCTCAAGCTTCCGATTCCTGGACCCTCGGCGAAGCCGCCCACCTGCTGAACCGCGCGGGTTTTGGCGGCAGTCCGCAGGAAATTCAGAAGCTGCACGCACTCGGGCGGATCAAAGCCGTGGATTCTCTGCTAAATCCCACCGAGCCAATCGGGGCGATTCCGGTGCCCTTGTGGGCGACGCGCGAGCAGGCGATCGCGGACATGCGCGAACGCGCCGAGCAACGACGGATGGTGCAGGAGGCGACCCGTACGCTGAGTGCGGAAGAGGCGGAAAAGGTGCGAAAGGAGACGTTCCAAGCGATCCAGCGCGAGAATCGTGAGCGTGGGATCGAGGCTCAGGGCTGGTGGTTTCGCGCGATGCTTCTGACGCAGGCACCGTTGCGGGAAAAGATGACCTTGTTCTGGCACGATCATTTCGCGACTTCGCTCCAGAAGGTAAGGCAGCCCGCGCTCTTGATGCTGCAGAACGATTTGTTCCGTCGTCATGCCACGGGGAATTTCCGCCAGCTTACTCACGCGGTGCTGCGCGATCCGGCGATGATGCTTTACCTCGACACCCAGTCGTCAAAGCGGGGCAAGCCGAACGAAAATTTCGCCCGCGAAGTGATGGAACTCTTCACGCTTGGGGAAGGGCATTACACCGAGCTGGACATCCGCGAGGCATCGCGCGCGTTCACCGGCTATCAGCTCAATCGCAGCGATGCGACCGTGCGGCACAACAAACGCCAATGGGACGAAGGCGATAAAACGATCTTCGGAAAAACGGGGAAGTTCACCGGCGACGACATCATTGATCTGATTTTCGAAAAGCCGGAAGCCGCCAAGTTGCTCGCGGGCAAACTCTGGGAATATTTCGCTGCGGAAGGCCCATCGCCCGAAACCATCGAAGCCTTGGCCGCCACCTTGCGCAGCGCGAAGTACGAGACGGCCCCGGTTTTGCGTGAGATCTTCCTTTCGAAAGCTTTTTACGCGGAAGGTGTCGTGCGGAATCAGATCAAGTCGCCGGTGCAGTATTTTATCCAGTTGCTCAAGCAGCTCGAGCTGCGCGAGGCCCCGCAGGGATACACTCGCCTGGCGCTAGAACAGCTTGGTCAGTCGCTCTTTCAACCGCCGAACGTCGCGGGATGGGATTGGGGCAAGGCGTGGATCAATACGAACACCTTGCTGGCGCGCTACAACCTTGCCGGTTTCATCACGAAGGGTTCGCAAGAAGCGCCGGCAAGTCCGCCCATGGCGCGGGAGGACGCGATGAATCCCGAAGCCGGAATGGATTCGCCCGATGCCGCGAAAGCGGTCGCGAAGGCCGCGAAAAAGAAAACGCCGGGCGATCGGATGTCGAATGTGACGACCGTGGCCGCGCGATTCTGGCGTGGTCCCGATTACGAAAAAATCGTCCCCCGCGCGTTGCGAAAACGCCCGGAGGAAATGGTCGATGCGATGATTTTCCGCTTTTTGCAAACTACGCTCCCGGCCAAGCACCGGGATCGCTTCGTGGCACTCGCGAAGGAAAAGGAAGGCGTCGTTTTCACCAATCATGAAGTCGCCGAACTCGCTCACTTCATGTTGAGCACGCCCGATTACCAACTCACCTAAACCGCCACGCCTCATGAAAACCCGTCGCGATTTCCTCCGCTCCACTTTGCTCGGCGCATCCGCCACGTGGACGTTGCCGATGTTCGTCGAGCGCACCTTCGCCCAGCTTCACGGCGACGCGAAGGACCTCGCCGTGCAACCGGTCACGGGCAAGGACGGTCCGATCCTTGTGGTGCTGCAACTCGCGGGTGGCAACGACGGTTTGAATACCTTGGTGCCCTTTGGCGACGATGCCTATCACCGTGCCCGGCCGAAGTTGGCGAAGTCAGAGAAGCAGATTCTCAAGCTCTCCGACTACGCCGGTCTTAATGCGTCGATGCCCTGGCTGGCGTCGCAATTTCACGAGGGCGATCTCGCGATCGTGCAAGGCGTGGGCTATCCGAACCCGAACCGCTCGCATTTCGTTTCGACTTCGATTTGGGAAACCGCCGATCCCGCGAATCGTTCCAACACGGGTTGGCTTGGACGTTATTTTGACAACGCTTGCCCGGGTTCCGATCCGACCGTCGGCATCAGCTTTAACAAAACACAGCCGGAATCGTTCGGCGCGCTCAAAAACCCCGGCATCTGCCTTTCTTCACCAGAGCTTTATCGCTGGATCCACGGCGACAAGACCCCATCGGCTGAGGAATTTTTCGCCGAACTGAATCGCCCGGATAAAGAAGACCCACCGGTGGAAGGTTCCTCGATCGCGATGCCGGCCGGTGGGAAAACCGGTGGCGTGCACGGTGAGAGCAATCTCGATTTCCTCGAACGCGTTGCCCTCGATGCGCAGATCAGCTCAGCCAAGATTCTGGAAATCGCGGCGAAGCATAAGACGCGCATTCCTTACGATGGCAACCCACTCGCCCGCAGCTTGAACCTGGTGGCTCGCATGATCGCGGGCAAACTGCCGACACGCGTGTTCTACGTGTCGCATGGCGGCTTCGACACCCATAATAATCAGGGCAACACGCACGATCGGTTGCTCGGACAGCTCGATAGCGCCTTGAAATCGTTCATGGCCGACCTCAAGGAGCAGGGCAACGCCGACCGCGTGGTGGTGATGACGTTCTCCGAATTCGGCCGCCGTGTCGGTGAAAACGCGAGCGGCGGCACCGACCATGGCCAAGGCTCGTGTTTGTTCACGTTGGGCCAACCGGTGAAAGGTGGCTTCTACGGCAAACATCCGAGCTTAACCGACCTCGCCGACGGCGATTTGCGCTTCACCACCGACTTTCGCGGCATTTACGCCACCGTCCTCGAAGACTGGCTCAAGACGCCCTCCAAGCCGGTGCTGAATGGTAGCTTCGCGAAACTTGGTTTTATAAGCTGAGCCTTATCCCTCAAATCCCACGTCCTCGAATTTCTCCCGCTGCATCGCTGCGGCAACGGCGAGTTCGTCGCAGCGTTCGTTTTCGGCGTGGCCGGCGTGGCCGCGCACCCACTTCCATTCGACCTTGTGCATCGCGGCGGCCCCGGTCAGTCGCAGCCAGAGATCCTGGTTTTTCACCGGCTGGTTGGTAGACGTTTTCCAGCCTTTCGCCTTCCAACCCTTGATCCAATTTTTCGTCAGCGCGTCGATCACGTAGCGTGAGTCCGAATGCAGTTGAACGGCGCAAGGTTCCTTGAGCGCTTCCAGTCCGACGATGGCTGCGAGCAGTTCCATCCGGTTGTTGGTCGTGCGACGGTAGCCTTGCGAAATTTCATGCCGGTGCGGGCCGCAGGCAAGGATCACGCCGAAGCCGCCCGGGCCCGGGTTCCCCTTACAGGCTCCGTCGGTGAAAATGGTGACTTGTCGCATGGACCAAAAGAAAGCGCCGCGACGGGCGAGCCGCGCGGCGTTTGGGGAAAGGCTGATCGTCGGGGATTAGCGCACCGGCTCTTTATCCAGCTCGAACGCATCGTGCACCGCGCGCGCGGCGTCTTCGATGCGGGTTTCGTCGACGGTCACCGCGATCTTGATTTCGGAAGTCGAAATCATGCCGATGTTGATGCCGGCGTCGCCGAGCGCCTTGAACATCGTCGCGGCCACGCCGGAGTGCGAGCGCATGCCGATGCCGACGGCGGAAAGTTTCGCGATGCCGACGTCGGTCTCGATCTTCGCACTCGAAGAAACGGCGAGCAGCGGTTTGAGCGCGGCTTGGGCGCGGGCGAGGTCGTTCGAGTGCATCGTGAACGAATGGCGGGCGAAGCCGTCGTGCGCGATGTTCGACACGATCATGTCGAGGTTGATCTCTGCGTCGCCGAGCGCGCCGAGGATTTTGCCGGACATGCCGGGTTCGTCCGGGATGCCGGTGAGGGTGATGCGGGCTTGGGAGCGTTCGATGGAGACTCCGCGGATGACGACGTTTTCCATGTCGGGATGTTCTTCGAGCACCAGCGTGCCCGGGTTGTCATTGAGTGAGGATCGGACTTCGAAGACGACGCCGTATTTCTTGGCGAACTCGACCGAGCGGGATTGCATCACCTTCGAGCCGGAGGAGGCCATCTCGAGCATTTCGTCGTAGGAAATCTCGGGCAGCTTGCGGGCGTTCTTCACGATGCGGGGATCGCAAGTGTAGACGCCGTCGACGTCGGTGAGAATCTGGCAAACGTCGGCTTTCAGCGCGGCGGCCACCGCAATGGCGGTGAGGTCCGAGCCGCCACGGCCGAGTGTGTGGATGTGGCCTTCCGGGGTGACGCCTTGGAAACCGGCGACGACCAGCGCTTTCCCTTCATCGAGGAAACCGCGCATCATCGAAGGATCAATGTCCTGGATGCGGCCTCGAGTGTGCGAGCCGGTGGTGGAAATGCCTGCCTGACGGCCGGTGATCGAGGCGGCTTCGACGCCTTGGTCTTGCAACGCCATCGTCACCAGCGCGATCGACTGCTGTTCGCCCGTCGAAACGAGGACGTCGAGTTCGCGCTCGGACGGGGTCGGCGACAGCTCGTGCGCCATTTTCAGCAAGCCGTCGGTGACGCCGGACATGGCGGAAACCACGGCGACGACCTGATTGCCTTCGTCGCGGGTGCGTTTGATACGCCCGGCGACGTTGCGGATGCGGTCGAGCGAGCCGACGGAAGTGCCGCCGTATTTCTGAACGATGAGGGCCATGGCGCGGAGGCCGGGAGTCAAGGGGATCGTTCCGGCCTTGGCAAGCATCGGAAACGCGACCTCAGCTGGCCGGCTTGAGCAAATAGCCAGCCGCCCAGCCTTCCTCGCCGCGTTCGTTGCGGCACCAGTGCCACCCGTGGATCTGACGTAGCGATTCGAGGAGGTCGCCCCGTTTCAACGTCAGCACCGTCGGGTTGAACGCCTCGATCGCGGCAAAGCGGCCTTCGCCGAGCGGTTCGAGGAGATCTTCCGGCACGTAACCATCGCGACCGTCCTTGTCTTCCGCCCACACCCAGCCGGGCCACGCGCGGTCGGCAGGGCCGACGTTCACCTCGTCGCCCGGCTCCAGCCAGATCGGGTCGGTGTCCTTTTCCTCGTAGTCGGCGTTGGCGGTGAACTGCGGCATCTCGCCCCCAGCATTTCCGTCGAGGCTCGCTTCGTCACGTTCCTTTTAAATCATCCGCCGCATGGAACCTCCGCTGAGGCATGAGCGGAACGCATCGCTTGTTTTGGCATGCCATCCGCTGCTTGGAACCTGACGGTTTTCTTGGGTCTTGTGGTTAGCGGATGAGCCGCGGCGGGCGACGGTCCTTTTTGGGATACCACGTCCGCTGCGGCGATCGCCGAAAATTTTTAGCCGCAAAAAGGCGCAAAAAATTCGCAAAACTCGGAAAGTGTAGCCGTTCGGTCGAGGAGACGATGAAACAAGCGGTGCCTTACCGAATCCAAGATCCGATCTCTTTTTGCGTCCCCTTTTTTCGCTTTTTTGCGGCTAAATCCCTGAACTCCCTCCGGTTTTCGCCTTGCCAAGCGGGAGCTGGTCCCGTATTTCGCCCGCCCCTTCTCCTCGCCGCCGTCTCACCAACGGAAAATCGAAGGGACTCCACGCGGCGGATTTTTCGAACATCGCCCGGCCTGAATCAAGGCGGGACAACCTGATATCCAATGATTAACGAACTTATCTCCGAGATGGTGGACGCCGGCGTCCACTACGGTCACCAGACCAAGAAGTGGAACCCGAAGATGAAGCCTTTCCTCATGAAGGACAAAGGCGGCATCTACATCATCAACCTGGAGAAAACCGTCCAGCAGCTCGATAAGGCTGCGGCGTTCCTTTCCGACCTTACCGGCAAGGGCAAAAAGGTTCTTTTCGTCGGCTGCAAGCGCCAGGCTCAGGACGCCGTCCGTGAAGCCGCCGAAGCGACCGGTCAATTCTACGTCAATCACCGCTGGCTCGGTGGCATGCTCACCAACAGCGCCACCGTTCGCAAGTCGATCGAACGCCTCCGCTGGCTCGAAAACCTCGAGAAGCAGCCTGAGTTCAAGTCGATGTCCAAGAAGGAACTCGCCGCCCTCGGCCGCGAGCGCGAGAAGCTTCTCCGTAACCTCAAGGGCGTGCGCGACATGGACCGCAAGCCGGACGCCATCGTGATCGTCGACTCCGCCCGTGAGTCGATCGCCGTGGCCGAAGCCCGCCGCCTCGAAATCCCGATCGTCGCGCTGGTTGACACCAACGCGGACCCATCGATCGTCCAGTACCCGATCCCGGCGAACGACGACGCCATCCGCTCGATCCGCATCGTCCTCCAGAACCTGGTGGACTCCATGGTCGGTGCCAAGGCCTGACCGATTCTTCCCGCGGGCGGCCTGGCAATCCCACGGCCGCCCGTTTTTGTTTTAAACATCCGCATCCTATTCGACCCATGATCACCGCTACTCTCGTCAACGACCTCCGCAAGAAGACCAACGCGGGCATGATGGACTGCAAGCGCGCCCTCGAAGAAACCAAGGGCGATCTTGAAGCCGCCGTGACCCTCCTTCGCGAAAAAGGCATCGCTAAGGCCGGTTCCAAGGCCGATCGCGCCGCCAACGAAGGCGTCATCACCGCTCGCATCAGCGACGATGCCAAGACCGGCATCCTCCTCGAAGTGAACTGCGAGACCGACTTCGTCTCGAAGAACGAAAACTTCCAGGGCTTCGTTGCCAGCCTCGCCGATTCGCTCATCGCTTCCCAGCCGGCCGACCACGCCGCCGCGCTCCAGGCTCAGTTCAACGGTCTGTCCGTCGAGGACGCCGTGAAGGCCAAGGTCGCCGAAGTGGGCGAAAACCTCCAGTTCCGCAAATACGTCCGCTTTGAAGTGCAGGGCGAAGGCGTCGTCGCTTCCTACATTCACATGGGCGGCCGCGTGGGCGTGCTCATCGAAGTGGGTGCCGGCAATGCCGAAACTGCTGCGACCGCTGGTTTCCGTGAGCTCGTGAAGGACCTCACCCTTCACATCGCCGCCGCCGCTCCGCGTGGTCTTTCCCGCGAAGACATCCCGGCCGACGTGGTGGAAGCCGAGAAGAGCATCTTCCGCGTCCAGCTCGCCGATTCCGGCAAGCCGGCCAACATCATCGAAAACATCATCAACGGCAAGATCGGCAAATTCTTCTCCGAGAGCTGCTTCCTTGAGCAGGGCTTCGTGAAGGATCCCGACACCACGATCAGCAAGCTGCTCGAAGCCAAGGGCAAGGAACTCGGTGACACGCTCACCGTCCGCCGCTTCGTCCGCTTCGGCCTTGGTGAGTAATGGAGCGAACGGGCTCCTGTCTGTTCATCCTGACTTTTTTACAGCACCCGCTTCCGCAAGGAGGCGGGTGTTTTGCGTGAAGGAAGCGGACTGAAGTCCCCGGTCCAATTGGCGCTCGTTTCTTCCAGTCGGACCGCGGACTTCAGTCCGCTTCTTCCCGTTTCGCTTCCTCCCAGGCGGCTTCCATTTCCCCAGCGGTCGCGGCTTCGAGGGTTTGTCCGCGTTTGCGCAACAGGCGTTCCATCTCGTGAAAACGCGCTTCGAATTTCGCGTTCGCCTGAGCCATTAGGACCTCAGGATCGAATCCCCGGAAGCGGGCCAGATTCACCGCGCTGAACATCAGATCGCCCAGTTCTTCGGCGATCGCGTCGCCTTTGCCCGATTCGACCGCTTTGTGCAGTTCGTCGAGTTCCTCGCGGAGCTTGGCCATCACACCGGCTTCCTCCGGCCAATCGAAGCCGACCTTCGCCGCTTTTTTCTGCAGCTTCGCCGCGCGAGGCAAGGCGGGCAAACCGGCGCCGACGCCTTTCAAGAACGGTTGCTCGGCGTCTTCGCCTTTCTCCGCGCGCTTGATCGCGTCCCATTGCTTCAGCACGGCCTCGGGATCGTCGGCCACGCTTTCGCCGAACACATGCGGATGCCGACGCACGAGCTTTTCGCTCACACCGCGGGCGATGTCGTCGAGATCGTAGCGCCCCGCTTCTTCGGCGAGTTCGGCGTGAAAGACGACCTGCAACAACACGTCGCCGAGTTCCTCCATCAAATGCGGGTGGTCTTCGCGACGGATCGCATCGATCGCTTCATAAGTTTCCTCGATCAGATGCGGCACGAGGCTTTCGTGCGTTTGCTTGGCGTCCCACGAGCAACCGCCCGGCGCGCGCAGCCGGTGCATGATCGCCCGCAGGCGCTCCAGTTGGCGGCCCTTGTCGGGGCAATCGATCATCTCCGCGTCGGTCATCATCGCGGCGAATTCTCCGCCGCCGCGCGCAATCGGTCACGCTCTTCCTGCGTCAGGCTTTGCAGTCCTTCGCGGGAAATTTTGTCGAGGATGCGGTCGATTTCATCCTGCGCGTTCAAATCGACCTGCGTTCGTGGACGGAGTTTCGATTCCGCGGGATGAAACTTTGGCCGAATGATTTTCCGTCGACGTTCCCAGCCTTCTCCGAGCAACACGGGAAACTTCACGAGCAGGAAACCCAAGATGGCACCGCCGAGGTGACCTGCTTCCCCGCCGGCGTTTCCGCCAACCCCAGTAACTACGAAAAAGATGGCGAGCGCGAAAATGACGATGGCCATTTGCCGCATGCTCATCGGGAAGAACAAGAGGATCACCCGCAAGTCCGGCGCGATCATTGCGACGCCGATCAGGATGCCATAGATCCCAGCCGAGGCACCGACCAACGGGATGCCCAAGCCGTGGGAGAAAAATCCGGTCAGTGCCAACACGCTATAAAGGACCGCACCCGCAGCACCGCAAAGAAGGTAGAAGAGGAGAAAGCGTTTCGAGCCCCACCAGCGTTCCATCCACGGGCCGAAAAAGTATAAGCCCATCGAATTGAAAAATATGTGGCCAGGGCTGGCGTGTAAAAATTGGAAAGTAATGAACTCCCAGATCCGTCCGCCGAAAATCGCGCCGTTCACGGTGAACGCTCCCAAACGATCCAGCAGGTGATCGAGTAACAACCAGTCCAAGGCGAAGATGACGATGTTCGCGATGAGGATCCATTTCGTCACCGGCGGGAATCCGCTGCCGCCACTCTGCCAAACCCGCGTGCCTCCTCCGTAGTGCCGGTCGTAGATACCCATGTCCGCACCCGGTAGCACGTCATGGACCTCCCCGCAAGAGGGTCCAGCCCTCATGAGCAACGCTCATCGAAACGGGGCGCGAGCGTTCGTCGATTTTGCCGGGGATTCCGCCCGGTCAGTCGCGGCGGCATGCCAGGTGCTAAAACAAACTGAGTCAATCACTTGCCTGTCATGAATATTCACCGACGACCTACCATTCCGGATGACCGGAGTATCGAATCCGAGCTCTACCTCGATAGGGCTTGGGAACACGATGCTGTTGCCGCGCTCATCCGGTCCAAATCCGATCATGGCGAGATGCCCGCCTTCCTTTTTCTTGGGAGAAAGGAAGCCGGGCTTCTCCGCCTTCACCTCGCCGAGGCTTTCGGCGCCGAGGCTGTCGCCACCTTGTTCGACACCTATTACATGGGCCTTGATGTCGTGGAAATCGACGCCGAGTCCTTCCTTTACGCCGGCGGCCGGAAAGTGGTCCGCACCTTGCAAGATCCTATCGCCCGCCGTCCCGCTTGGCGCGACCGCGACACCAATGCCCTCTGGCAACTCCGGATCTGATTTCCGGACGACGGATACGCGCCACGTTGAAAAAGCGCGCTCGCCCTCGCGTATCCCACGCCGTCACTGACGGAACCTTTTTCCGGGCGGCCCCCGCTCGACGTCTCCCATGGCGCCGGGCGACGGCGGCCCAGAGTTTTTCCAACTCCACTCATGGCCCGCCCCGCGCGGGCCATGTTTGTTTTAAGGCTTCGCGGATTCGCCGGAAAAAGCCGCGAATCCAAGCGGGAGATTGCCTTTGCCCGCTTCATCCGGTCGAATGTTAGGGCATGAGCGTTTCCTTTCCCACCACGCATCCCGCCCTTCGCCGTTGGGTTGAAGAAATGGCGGAACTTTGCACGCCCGACACCGTCGAGTGGTGCGATGGTTCCCAAGCCGAGTGGGATCGTTTGACCGAATTGCTCGTCTCGAAAGGCACGCTTATCCGGCTGAACGAAACGAAGCGCCCGAACAGTTTCCTCGCGCGTTCGACGCCGGGCGATGTCGCCCGGGTGGAAGATCGCACGTTCATCTGCACGCGACGTCAGGAAGAAGCTGGCGCGACGAACAACTGGATGCAGCCCGACAAGATGCGCGCGTTGCTGACGGAAAAGTTCCGCGGCTCCATGCGCGGTCGCACGATGTACGTGATCCCGTTTTGCATGGGACCGCTCGATTCCTCGCTCGCAAAGATCGGCGTGGAGGTGACCGATAGCCCATACGTGGTGATCAACATGCGCATCATGGCGCACATGGGTCGCCACGTGCTTGAGCGCTTGGAAAAGGAAGCCGCGGGCGAATTGCCCGAAACGCGCGACGGCCATGGCCGGTTCATCCCGTGTCTGCATTCCGTCGGCGCACCGCTCGAACCCGGCCAAGCCGATGTGACGTGGCCGTCGAACGACGACAAATACATCGTTCATTTCCCCGATCAGCGCGAGATTTGGTCCTACGGTTCCGGCTATGGCGGCAACGCGTTGCTGGGCAAAAAGTGCCTCGCCCTACGGATCGCGTCGAACATCGCCCGCGAGCACAACTGGCTGGCGGAGCACATGTTGATCCTTGGGCTGGAATCGCCGCAGGGCGAAAAGACCTACGTCACCGCGGCGTTTCCTTCCGCCTGCGGCAAAACGAATCTCGCGATGATCGTGCCGCCCGAATCGTACGCCGGGTGGAAGACGACGATCGTGGGCGATGACATCGCGTGGCTCTGGCCGCACGCCGACGGCACCTTGCACGCGATCAATCCGGAAACCGGTTACTTCGGCGTCGCGCCCGGAACTTCCTACGACACCAATCCGATCGCGATGGAGTCGATGAAGGAGAACGCCATTTTCACGAATGTCGCGCTCACCGACGACGGCGACGTCTGGTGGGAAGGGCTGACGAAAGAAGCACCCGCGCATCTGATCGACTGGCAGGGCGAGGACTGGACGCCCGGCTGTGGGCGGAAGGCGGCGCATCCGAACGCACGCTTCACCGCGCCTGCCAGTCAATGTCCGACGATCGATCCGGATTGGCAGAACCCGGAAGGTGTGCCGATTTCCGCGATCATTTTTGGCGGTCGCCGGCCGGACACGATGCCGTTGGTGTATCAGGCCTTCAATTGGTCGCACGGCGTTTACGTCGGCGCGACGATGGGCTCGGAAGTCACGGCCGCGGCGATCGGCCTGAAGGCGGGCGTGCGACGCGACCCGATGGCGATGCTGCCATTTACCGGCTACAACATGTCGGCCTACTTCCATCACTGGCTCGACATGCGTTCGCACATCAAGCACCTGCCGCGTATTTTCCATGTGAATTGGTTCCGCAAGGACGAGGACGGCAAATTCCTCTGGCCGGGTTTCGGCGAAAACATGCGCGTGCTGGAATGGATCGTGAAACGTTGCCACGGCCGAATCCCGGGCCACGAGACTCAGATTGGCTGGACGCCGCATTATCAGGATTTCAACACCGAGGGCCTCGATGGATTTACCCCGGAGCACTTCGACAAGTGCATGGCGTTCAATCCGGAAGAGTGGAAACGGGAGATTCTTTCCCAGGGGGAAATGTTCCTAAAACTTTACGATTACCTGCCGAAAGAGCTCGTCTTTCAGCGTGAGTTGCTGGCGTCCCGCCTTGCCTGTTAGTAACTTGTGAGAGTTTTGTGACTGACTTGTGTCGAAGTTTTCGCTTGGGTGAAGCCGCTGATGAAATTCGCTCTCGTTCTTTTATCCCTGCCGCTGGTGGTGTTTGCCGAGCCTGAGGCCAAGCCGGCGAAGCCTGCGCCCGTCCCGATGGATGCCACCCTGACCGATCCGGCGTTTTTCACCAAACCCCTTGCCGACGTTTACCAAGCGTACCACAAGCAAGCGACGCCGGAGCAGAAGGAGAGCCAGGAGAAGCTTCGCGCCAAGATGCTCGAAAAGGGGGTCGATGTGGGAGATCAGGACGGCAGCACATTCCAGTGGTTGAGCGGCGCTCACGATGGCTTGCGTGCGGAACCGCAGTCCGTGTCGTTGTTCGGCGAAAAGGTAGGCGAAGTGATTGTGCGCGGTGTCGCCGACGGCAAGCCGACCCAGGTGACGGTTTCGCTCTACAATCGCGGCGACGACGGAGGTATTTCTCCCTCCCAACTCACCGACCGCGCGACCAAATGGAAACAACGGCTCGATGGGGTGCTGGCCGTGCCGAGTGAGACTCGCGAACAACGTGGCGCGGTCAATGTTTCCGGCTGGATGTGGCGCAAGGGCCGCGTCGCGTGGTTACTCGAATCTTCTGTCAGCAAATCGCCTTCCGGTGGCGCGCAGGCCGAGTTCCTGCGGTTGCGAATCGCTTCGCTCGACGCCACGACCGCGGCGGGCGGCCAACCGGTCCGTCGCTCCGGTCTCTCGGGCAATGTGGAGAAGAAGGACAACGGCGATGTGTTCATCGCGAACGTGCCGATGGTGGACCAAGGCCAGAAAGGCTACTGCGCGGTGGCGAGCGCCGAACGTGTCGCTCGGTACTACGGGCTCGAAGTCGATCAGCACGAAATCGCTCAGCTCGCCAAGACCGGCAACATGGGCACGAGTTTGTCCGAAATGGAAGAAGCGCTCAAACGCGTGACCGGCAAGCTGCACGTTCGGACGACGAAGCAATTTGATCTCGATATGCGCCAATACGTCCAGGACGTGAAATCGTACAACCAGGCGGCCAAGAAGGCGAACGAGAGCGAGTTCTTGTTCGAGCGCAACGAAGTGATCGTTAACCCGCTGAAGTTCTGGTCGGAAGTGAAGCCGGAGATTTTCCTCCAGATGAAAACCCAGCAATCCGGCTTCAATCGCTTCACTGGCAAGATCGAGGAATACGTCGATCAAGGCATTCCTCTGTGTTGGGCCTTGCAGCTCGGGATGTTCAAGGAAACCGGCATTCCGCAAACGCACGGCGGTCACATGCGGTTGCTGATCGGCTACAACTCGAAGACTCAGGAACTGCTTTACACCGATTCCTGGGGCAAAGGCCATGAACTCAAACGCATGCCAGCCGGTCAGGCGTGGTGCATGACGATGGCGCTCTACACGATGGCACCGACCAAGTGACGATTCGCCCGCGCTTGCCCGCAAGCGGTGGTGAATTTACAAAGCGCCCATGGATTTCGAAACGCTTTCGCAATGGGCCGACGAGGAAGTGCGCGCGGTGCTGATGACGCTGCCGCCCGAACTGCAAAAGCCCGCCAAGCAATGCGCGATCGCGTTCGAAGAACGTCCGGGCCGTGGTCTCAACGATGATACGCTCGCGGGCGACGAGCTCGGTTTGTTCGAAGGACCATCTTTGCTCGATGACGCGGCGGTCGGCGGCGAAGTCCCCCGTGTGCGTCTTTTCCTCACCAACCTTTGGGAATGGGTCGAGCAGGACGAACAAGACTACCGCGACGAAGTCGGCATCACATTACTCCACGAACTCGGCCACTACTTCGGCTGGGACGAACAAGACGTCGAAGAGCGTGGGTTGGAGTGAGCCTCCACTGGGACCGCGGGATTCATCCTGCTCTTTGCCGGAAGAAGTGGAATGAATCCGCGCTCCCGGGGGCTCACACTCCCAGCTTTTCCGCGACTACCTGGATCGCTTCCGGGTAAAGCCGGTGCTCCTCCACCTGGATGCGTGCGTGCAAGGATTCCGGCGTATCGTCGGGATAAACCGGCACCTTCGCCTGCAAGATCGCCGGGCCGGTGTCCATGCCGGCATCGACGTAATGCACCGTGCAGCCGCTTTCGGTCGCGCCCGCTTCGACCGCTTGTTTCCACGCGGCGACGCCCGGAAACGCGGGCAAGAGGGCGGGGTGAATGTTCAGGATGCGCTCGGGAAACGCGTCGAGCAGTGGTTGTTTCACCAGTCGCATGAACCCGGCGAGGCAGACGATGTCGACGCCGGCCTCTTTCAACTGCCGTGCGGTTTCAAGTTGTGCCTCTTCCGGATAACGCGTCTTGAAGCCCCGGCAGTCGATGACGCCGGTGGGAATGCCACGCTTGGCCGCGCGTTCCAGAATGAAGGCATCCGGATTGTCCGAAAGCACGAGCGCGATTTCCGCCTCAAGCGTTCCGGCGTCGATCGCATCGAGGATCGCTTGCATATTGGAACCGGAGCCAGAGCCGAGAATACCGAGGCGCATGCCCCTCTGTAGGAGGCGAGGCCGCGATTTTCAACCGCCAAGCCTCTCTTCACCCAGCCGATGGCGCACTTGGCGCTTGGAACCTCGTCTTTCGTCCGATAGGCGATGATTCCATGCACGACCCACGCATCGACGCTCTCGCCCGCCAGCTTGTCCGCTATTCGATTGCCCTCAAGAAGGGCGAAAAGGTGCTCATCGATCTGGCCGATGTGCCGGATTCGATCGGGATTGCATTGATCCGCGAAGTTCGGGCGAAAGGCGGTCTGCCGTTTTTGCGTGTCGGTCACAGCCGCTTGAATCGCGAGATGCTGCGCGGCGCTGCAGACGACCAATATTCGCTGCTCTCGAAGCACCTGCTCACCGAGATGAAGGACATGGACGGCTACCTCGCAATCCGGGGCAGCCACAACATTGCGGAAACCTCCGACGTGCCCGCCGAGAGAATGCGCACGGCGATGAAGCACCTGCGGCCGGTGCTGGATCATCGGGTGAAGAAGACCAAGTGGTGCGTGCTGCGCTGGCCGAATCCGTCGATGGCCCAGCAGGCGGGCATGAGCACCGAAGCGTTCGAGGACTTTTTCTTCGACGTCTGTTTGCTCGATTACAAAGCGCTCGTTCCGGCGATGAACGCGTTGGTCAAGTTGATGAACAAGACCGACCGGGTGGAAATCAAAGGTCCGGGCACCGACCTGAAATTCTCGATCAAGGACATCCCGGCGATCGCTTGCGGCGGCAATTACAACATCCCCGACGGCGAAGTGTTCACCGCGCCGGTGAAGGATTCGGTCGAAGGCGTCATCCAATACAACGCGCCGACCATTTACCAAGGCATCCCGTTCGACGCGGTGCGGTTGGAATTTTCCAAAGGCAAGATCGTCAAGGCGGAGGCCGGGGCGAAGACCAAGCAACTCAACAAGATCCTCGATAGCGATGCCGGGGCGCGATACATCGGCGAATTTGCCCTTGGGTTTCATCCGGTGATCCGTGAGCCGATGCGCGATATTCTGTTCGACGAAAAAATCGCGGGCTCGTTCCACTTCACGCCGGGTCAGGCCTACGAAAACGCCGACAATGGCAACCGTTCGCAGGTGCACTGGGACCTCGTGAATATCCAGCGCAAGGACTACGGCGGCGGCGAGGTCTGGTTCGACGGCAAGCTCATTCGCAAGGATGGCGTCTTTCTACCCAAGGCGCTGGCGAAGCTGGGGGTGTAAGAATTTTTGTGTAAGTCGGATTGGGCTGGTGGCCTAACCAAGAGAAAGGACACCGGAAAATGAAACCCGACATCAAAGACGAGCTGCTCGACGAGTTGCTCAAAAACTATCGAGGCC